>Ga0065721_10048695_pt1 | contig 137615 bp, 125 predicted proteins | sample Mesricmetagenome_FD_59108 | JGI IMG/M metagenome (GOLD analysis project Ga0065721, IMG submission 59108) | Mesophilic microbial community from rice straw/compost enrichment Sample: eDNA_1 v2 (version 2) | ecosystem: Engineered > Solid waste > Grass > Composting > Bioreactor | place: USA...
GCAACGGTAGGCACTATTACATTAGTTGCATCCCCATCTGACCTTGATGAAGTGATGGTCATCGGCTATGGGCAAACCAGCAAGCGGCTGAATACGGGAAGCGTTTCCACCGTGAGCGCTGAGCAGATTGAGCAGCAACCCGTGACGAACGTCTTGTCTGCCTTATCCGGTCGGATGCCAGGCGTGTTTGTGCAGACGACCAATGGTTTGCCGGGCGGGAATATCGATATACAAATTCGCGGCACCGGATCCATTGCGGCAGGAACGAGGCCACTATATATTATTGATGACGTGCCGTTTGAAGGGACTCCAATCAACGAAAATTACGCTGTGGTCAATCGAAATATTTCGGGGGCAACGAATCCCTTAAACAGTTTAAACCCTAACGATATCGAAAGCATTTCCGTATTGAAGGATGCCGATGCTACAGCCATCTATGGCAGCCGAGGTAGCAACGGGGTGGTACTCATCACCACAAAACGCGGGCGCATCGGTTCTACCAAAATCAACATAGATGTGCAGCAGGGTATCAACCGTACCGCAAATTTACCCAGCCTATTCAACTTGGAGGAATACCTCGTCATGCGACGGGAGGCTTTTGCCAATGAAGATCGTACCCCCTCGGCAGATCCGACTTCACCCGATTATGCCCCGGACCTGACTATATGGAGCCAAACCGAAGCTACCGATTGGGTTGATTACTTTTTGGGCAACACAGGTAATCTATCTAATTTGCAGACTTCCGTTTCCGGCGGTAAAGCGCAGACCAACTTCAATATAGGGGCCGGCTACCGCGCCGAGGGCACCATAATTCCCGGTGACAACCGCTACAACCGGACTAACATGCGTGCCTCGCTTCAACACCGTTCGGAAAATCAGCGGTTTCAGCTTGCGTTCAACGGCAACTTCAGCGCAGACTACAACAAACTGGCCAATCCGTCAAACAGTCCCAATGCTTTTATGGTACCACCCAATTATCCCTCCTATAATCCCGATGGCAGTTTTAATTGGTATAAAGGCAATAACATTGTGGCTGAATCCCTTGCAAAAAGCAGGGTGCAAACCGGAAACCTGGTGGGCAATTTGGCATTGAGCTATGCCATCGCCCCTAATCTTATTCTCAAAACAAGTATGGGTTATAACCGCTTTGACCTAGATCAGATACATACGTTCCCATCCAGATCGCTTTATCCCGGAACTCTTAACTATACGGATTTCGTAAACAATCAAAATCAATCTTTCATCGTGGAACCGCAGTTAGATTTCAATAAGGACTGGGTATCCTCTAAATTGACGGTGCTTTTGGGTGCTACATACCAAAACCGCACGGCGAAACACCAATGGATACAAGGCCAAGACTTCACTAATGAATCCTTGATGGAAAATTTGGGCTCGGCGGGTGTAATAAACGGAAGTACCAACAATTATACCCAATACAAATATGCCTCGGCGTTTGGCAGGGTTACCTACAATCTGTTTGATCGCTATATCCTGAACGGCACCATTCGGCGCGACGGCAGCAGCCGCTTCGGACCAGGCAACCGTTTCGGCTCCTTTGCATCTATCGGTGCAGCTTGGTTGTTTGGCACCGAAAGATGGGTGGCAGAAAACCTTCGCTTCTTGAGCTATGGAAAGCTCCGGGGCAGCTATGGGACTACCGGAAATGACCAAATTTCCGATTACCAGTACCTATCCACGTATAGTGCCGGCACCGGACCATATGACGGAATAGGCATGTTACAACCCAGCCGCATCTACAACAGCGACTACCGATGGGAACTGACCCGCAAGTTTGAGGCGGCTATTGAATTGGGTTTAGCAAAAGATCGAGTGTTGCTCACAGCGGGGTACTATGACAACCGAAGCGACAATCAATTGGTCAGTTATCCGCTCCCTCGGATAACCGGTTTCTCCAATTACCAAGCCAATTTGCCCGCTACGGTACAAAATAAAGGCTGGGAGTTTGAACTGAGCAGCGATAATATCCAGCGCAATAACTTTACTTGGACAACAAACGTTAACCTTACATTGCCCAAAAATGTTCTATTGAGTTTTGAGAACTTTGAAACCAGCAGCTACAGGAATACCCACGAAATAGGGTATGATATTACCCGTATATTCGGTTATCAGTTTCTCGGTATTAATTCCGAGAGCGGTTTAGCGCAATATACCGATCAAGATGGGGAAATATCAAGTTCACCCTATAATTTCCATACCCTCGGAAAACGAACCCCAGATTTCTATGGCGGCATTGGCAATAGCTTTCGCTATAAGAATATTCGATTAGATGTTTTTGGCCAATTTTCGAAACAGCAGACTGTGGGGGGGTGGGGATTCCATGAAATGGGTTTCAGCACCACAAATAGTTACGCGCTATTTTTAAATCGATGGACAAAGCCAGGCGATGTAACTGATCTTCCAAAGGCGAGTGTCGTAAGGGATACTTACTATCAAAATTCTTCGGCGAACGTGTTCGATGTAATGTACTTCCGCTTGAAGAACGTGGCATTATCTTATACCTTGCCGGAGGCAGTTTCTGCAAAAATCAAATCGAAGGGCATCATGCTTTATAGTAATGCCCAGAATTTGTTTACGGTTTGGGACAGGAACATCCCTGTTCTTGACCCAGAATCTGGCGCAAGGGTAGGTTCCAATAGGACAATGCCTCCCGTAATGTCGTTTATTTTTGGCCTGAATGTAACCTTTTAGCAAAATATCCATGAACTATAAAAGACTCTACATCGCTTCTACTTTGATACTTGTATTGAGCGCAGGGTGCTCCAGCCTAGTAGAAGTAGACATGCCCACGAACCAGCTGACGGACGATGAAGTGTTCGCAGATTCTGCCTCCGCCATTGGAGCGCTGTCGCGTATCTATTTTGTACTAGGTAATAATCTTAATAATAACTTCAACAAACAAGTTAGCCTCTATGTAGACGAATACACCCTCACATCGTCTAGTAATACTGATTTTTATAGAAGTATGCTGACGGCATTAGATGGTACCAACGCAAATATATGGAGCCACCTATATCAAATCGTATACGCATGCAACGATATATTGGAACAGGTACCAGCTAGTTCTAGGCTTTCAGAAAATGTGAAAGCCCAGTTGATCAGCGAGGCCAAGTTCCTACGCGCGTATGCCTATTTCTATCTACAAAACACATACGGTTACATCCCGCTATTGTTGCAAACTGACGTAAATATCAACAGAATTGCAGCTCAAGTGGATGATAGTGCGGTTTTTGCGCAGATTCAGCAGGATTTGGAAGAGGCCAAAGCGGGTTTATCGATTGATTATCCAAGCACGAATAAGGTGCGGGTCAACCGTTGGGCATCGGCGGCACTTCTTGCGAGAGTGCAACTCTACCAAGGCAATTGGCCGGCGGCGGAAGCGGAAGCAACTGCAGTTATCAATTCCGCGGTATATGGCCCGATAGATGACATGGACCAGGTCTTCCAAGCTAATAGCCGAGAGGCCATTTTTCAAATTTGGACACCGAACGGCTTTATCAGCGATGCTACGCAACTGATTCCGGCAAACAACACTACACCGCCCCTATATACTGTCACAGACGCGCTGTACGAATCTTTTGAAATGGGCGACCGACGAAAAGACTACTGGACTGCCAACAGCACAATAGAGAATAACGAAGGTGCCAGCACGATTTACCATCGTCCCTTTAAGTACAGGAATCGCGCGGCCAATACTAGTGATCCTGAATATCTGATGGTGTTACGATTGGCTGAGCAATACCTGATCCGTGCAGAAGCAAGGATGAGGCAGGGTAATCTATCCGATGCAATAAATGACCTCAATGTGATACGAAAACGTGCAGATTTGCCTACACTACGTGCGGATATTAGCCCCGAGGAATGTTTTGAGGCCATCTTCAAAGAGCGGCGGGTGGAGTTGTTCGGTGAATGGGGTCACCGTTTCTTCGACTTGAAGCGCACCGGGCAACTGGACGCAGTGATGAAGGCATATAAAGATACTTGGCGCAGCAATGCCGCTGTATTCCCAATCCCGCAAAATGAACTTGTGTACAATCCAAATTTAATACAGAACGATGGGTTTTGACCTCAGAATAAATATGGCTAACATGAAAACGACAAAGACCTTACTAACAGGAACATTACTATTCAGCGCAATACTAGCATTTTCGCAAAAATTTCCAGAAAACAGAATCGTGCTTTCGTTTAATAACGATTCCTTGCATCACGTGCTTCGAGCAATAGCTGAAACACAACCGGATCGGAACCTGCATTTCAACTATTCACGAGACAAAATAAAGCAAAGCAAACAAGTGACAGCCTCGCTGGACAACGTTACTTTAACAGAGGCGTTGGAACAAGTCCTGGAAGGACAGCCGATTTACAAGGATTTCCAAATTGTTGAATACAGCAAAAACTCGCGTATGGTATACCTTACCCAGCAGCCCAATACCGGGGATAAATATTTCGACAACAAACGGGAGCTGGATACTTTCTACCGGATAGGCGACAAACTGCCAAATATTCCCTTCCAAATTGAAAATTACCATAGACCTAATGCGTTGTTGCATGATTTCAAAGGGAAGCTGCTTATTTTGGACATGTGGGCTGTTAATTGCTCGGGTTGTATTGCGGCTTTCCCAAAAATGGAGGCTTTACAGGAAAAGTTCGGTGATAAAATCCAAATTATATTAGCGACGAAAGATAGTAAAGCAATGGTGGATGAACTTAGGACCCGATCATCAAATGTGCGGGAAACGACCTTGCCTATTGTGACGGGAGAAAGCCCATTAGCCTATTTTTTTGACTATCAAGGGGTGCCGATTCACTATTGGGTAGACGAAGAGGGGGTGTTAAAGTATATCACTCACCATAGCTCGGAGGAGCTGATTTCCGATTACTTGGCAGGTAAAGAACTAAATTTAACGGAAAAACGGGATACCGTCATTGATGCTGGATATGATCGTCCTATTGGCGTGGGTTTACACGCAATCCACAGGGGTAACTTTGGTATATCAAGCTATTTAGCCCCTCATGATGATAGCGTATATAATTACGCGGGATCGATAAGCACCAGCTACTCTGATAGGGATACGGGAACCGTGAAGAGCTACAAAACTTCGGCTGCCTCCCTTCACCAGCTTTACAAGTTTGCCTATAACAAAAGAGACCCCAGAACCCGCGATGATGATTTCTTTCCCAATAGTTGGATCGTTATTGAGACAAAGGACCCTATGAAATTTATTCCTATTTATGGTCATCATAAGAAGAATTTATATGATTTTGAATTGATTGTGAAGAACAAAAATATACGGTTTAGTCAATTTCTCAAACTTATGCAATCGCAACTTGATGCGTATTTCGGCATGCAAAGTAGTTTGGACGAGAGGGAAGTTGACTGTTTTGTGTTGAAGAGAGTCGGTGGCGTTCAAAGCTTATCGCCCAAGGATGACGAAATAAGCTATGCGGTGAAGGACGACCGACTTTCTGGTAAAAATGTCATGTGGTGGAAAGTGCTCATGGATGTGAATATGAAATACCGAAAAAATTTACCACAACTTTTAGATGAAACTGGCTTGGATCCCGAGACCTTGGTGGACATCAATATGAGCATCGCTTTCGACGCCGATTTGGATGCGGCGAACCGATCGTTGGCTCCCTACGGCCTGGCTGTTGAGAAGACGAAGCGCAAAAAAGAGGTGATAGTATTGAAGGAGCAATTTCAGTGAGATTTAAAAATCATGTGTTTGGAAAAGCGTTCCTTGCCCCGCAATAGCGGGGTGAGGGCGCTTTTAAAGGTAAATATGAACCAATAATAAACTATTTTCAAAAAGTGTTCCTTAATTCCCCACCCAGGATAAAATCCATGCCGAACTTGGCTGCATAACAAAATGTAAACGTTATGGAAATGGATTTCAACAAGGCAAGGTTTACAAGACAACAATTTGTTCTTCATAGGCCCTGTAGCTTCGCCAATGGCGAGGTCAAAGATTTTGAGAACATCCCCGGCATGGATGCGTATGGCAGGGCAAAGCTATGAACGGAATACGAGGAAGACAGGAATTGGGTCAGGCAATTCAATTATCGGCAGGAAAACCAATCGGGGTGTGGTCCGGAGATCGAGCTCAATTTATCTAGGGCTTTGAAGTTTTTAGGCCAAAAAACAAAAATACTACGTTAATATGGTAATTATTTGCTGTTATATGGCTATCAGATTCTTCAACACCTTTCTTTGGCCTAGAAATTTGTCTAAATTTGCACTGTTCCCCGCATGTATGAAAAGTCTGCGCGAATTTAGGGATGAAGAATTGATTCCCCTCCTGATCAAGGGGAGCAGAGAGGCTTTTGAATGTATCTATAAAAGATATTGGGGAATTTTGTACAGCCAAGCGTTACGGTTGTTGCGAGATGAAGATGATGCGAAAGACGTGGTGCAGGATTTGTTCGTGGCTTTATATGCCAACGAACGGAAAATACAGCCGGATACGCGCATCGCCACCTATTTGTACGTCGCGCTCCGGCACCGGGTCATCAACCGGATCCAACAACGGAAGGTGAGATCTGATTATTTGGATACGCTTTCCAATTACCCCGAACCCCAAGGAGAAACCATCATTTCCAATATCACCGAAAAGGAAATAAAACAGGTAATGGACGACGAAATTGACCGGATGCCGCCTAAAATGCAACAAGCCTTTGAATTGAGCCGCAAAGAATACCTATCCAATCGGGAAATCGCGCAACAACTCGACATCCAGGAATCCACGGTTAAAAGCCACGTTAATAACGCACTTAAACTTATACGCATCCGACTGAAAGGCTTTACCGGATTATTCTCGTTCCTATTGCTCTTGGTAAGAAACCTATTCTAATTCAAAAAAAATCAATTTTCTTTTCCACCCTGAGCCGATCTGAACTGTTCTTACCATAAACGGGGACAACCCGAGCGAATGATGGACAGGAAAAAAACAGCGCAATTACTCGAAAAGTATACCAAGGGGTTATGTACACCCGAGGAAAAGGCCGTTGTGGAGCGATGGTACCATGACATGCTTTCCTTCCGGGAATATCCTTCAATGGAAAAGGATTTTTCTACGCAGGAAGCCGAGACATTTCGGCATATCAAAGGGCGAAGCAACCAACCCAGCTGGAAAATATGGCTTCCGGTAGCCGCTTCCCTCCTGCTGGTATCCTCCATAGCACTTTACTTTGTTATCATCAACGGCAAAAGTGGTCAAAATCATTCCTCTTTAGGTGCTATCGCCCCGGGTGGGAACCGTGCGGTGCTGACATTGGCCGATGGACGTAGCATCAACCTGAGCGAAGATCAAGAAGGTATCCTTTTTGGCCATGAGGCCATCACCTACGCCGATGGTACCGCCGTTCAGGACATTCCGATGTCGGGTTCCAAAGAACGGGTTAGCTACGCCCTATCTACACCGCGCGGCGGGACGTACCGGGTTACCCTTCCCGATGGTACCGACATCTGGCTGAATGCAGAATCATCTATAACCTATCCCCAAAGTTTTGAAGGGTCAGACCATCGGGAGGTCAGGCTTACCGGCGAAGCGTTTTTCTCCGTTACCCCGGATAAATCCAAACCATTCCGCGTTCACACCGGTCGTCAGGATGTGGAGGTGTTGGGTACGGAATTTAATGTATCCGCCTACCCGGAAGAGGCGGCCGAGCGGACCGTACTGGTGGAGGGTACCGTAAAGATTTCAGCGGATGGCCGCAAGGAAATGCTCCAACCTGGTCAACAGGCAACGCTTGACCCACACGGGCTTTCTGTGGAACAAGCGGATATCGAAGCCGTCACCGACTGGAAAAACGGCGAATTTGTATTCCGGGAAGAAGCAGTACAGCAGGCGTTGGCACGCTTGGCAAGATGGTATGATGTGGAGGTCATCTACATCGACAAAATCCCGGAGGATGAACGGTTTTCAGGAGCGATTTCGCGGTATGATAGTTTGACGACCATTCTGGATATCATTCAATCGGCCGGTGGTGTCCGGTTCGAAATCGATAAGCGTACAATCAAAGTGTATAACAATCAATAAAAGTAAGAAAGGAGAGCGATCGAAAACAGGAATAGCCAGATTACCTTCTGAAATAAAAAAACCGGAAGTGCTACCAACACCCCCGGTAAAAGCCTGCAAGGCAGGAATGTTCAGGACAAAAACGTTGTAGCAAACAATCATTTAACTGTACTAAACATTTTTACAAATGTATATAAAATTTACCTTATCCCCCTATGGGTGGACGAGGGCTTTGATGCGGTGGATACTGCGGAAGGAGACACTTATGCGGGTACATACAACATTCGCTCTTGTACTTTTTTTCATCATGCAGGTCGGTGCGACGAGTCTGGCTCAACCCTACATCACACTGAAAAAAGAAAACATTAAACTTCGTGAAGTATTTGAAGAAATCAAACGCCAGACCGACCTTACCGTGTTCTATTCCGCTAAGCGGGTGGACGATACTCGGATCCTCAATACCAGCTTCCAGCATGCCGATGTAAAAGATGTACTCGCTGAATGCCTGAAGGGACAGCCACTCACGTTCGAGATTAAGGAAAAAACCATCGTGATCAGGCATACGCCGGAGTTGGGCAACAATGCGGCTCCCAAAAAAGGCAATAAAGTATTGGTTAGCGTTTATGTGGAGGTAAGGGGCAGGGTGGTGGATTCGCTGGGGAATCCGCTGGTTGGCGCGAGTGTACGGGTATTGAATGCCGAAGGCAAACGGACAACGTTGCAGACGACGACGGACCGGGACGGCTATTTTTTGCTGCGGAATGTGCCGGAGGACGCAATATTGGAGATTACCTTCATGGGATATAAACCGATCAAAAGAGCAACGAACGATGACATCGGGACAATCGTCCTATCCGCGTCAAATTCGGGGCTTGATGAAGTAATGGTAATCGGTTATGGTACGACTACCCAACGTTACAATGTCGGGTCAGTAACGACTGTTAAGGCAGAAGACATCGAAAAACAACCGGCGACAAATCCATTGGCAGCCTTACAAGGACGTGTCCCGGGGCTAACGGTGACATCCACTAGCGGGTTGCCCGGATCGAATTATAATTTGCAGATACGAGGCCAGAATACTTTAAATAGCACACTAGCGTCAGTAGTTCCAATAGACAATCCGTTATTCATCATCGACGGAGTTCCGTTTTCACCACAGAACCGCAATGTCAACCAATTAATGTCCATACAGTCTCCGGGCAACAGTATCATTTCCAATAATCCTTACGGAGGTTTCAGCCCATTTAACAGTATCAACCCCTCAGATATCGAAAGTATTGAAGTACTGCGGGATGCTGATGCTACAGCGATTTATGGATCAAGAGGTGGAAACGGTGTCATATTGATTACAACAAAAAAAGGTAAGACTGGCAAAGCAGACTTTCAGATGGATTTATCACAGGGAATGAGCGCTGTTGGCAAAACCATGCGAATGATGAATACACAGGAATACCTCATGATGAGAAAAGAAGCCATAACCAATGGTGGTCTTGAGCCAAATCTGGAACAGGACAGTGAAGGGTATGCTCCCGATATTTTGCTTTTTGACCCAAATAAAGAGACTGACTGGAAAGAAATCTTTTTAGGAAACAATGCACAAAACACCATTGCAAACTTATCTCTGTCGGGAGGAACAGCTAATACGCAGTTTAGGATCGGCGCAGGATTTAATCGGAATACATATATATATCCGGGAGATCTCGGGGACCATAGAACCAGTTTTTTGCTAAATCTGAATCACGTATCTAACGACAAAAGATTTACCATACAGTTTTCTTCCAATTACTCCTACTACAAGAACAACTCGTCCGGAAATCGCAATCTACTCGAAGCGTTCAAGCTTGATCCCAACTATCCTGACCTTTTAGATGACAATGGTAATCTTGTCTGGACATACGAAGGCATACCCCTTGGAAGGGGAGGGACACTGGCTAATCCGCTAAGCTATCTAAAAAACAAATATCATGTTCAGAACAACAACCTGACGAGTAACCTTCAATTCATTTATGAAATCATAAGTGGATTGAAAGCCAGAGCCAGTTTTGGATATAACACACTATATACTGACGAATATTCCGGTACCCCCAGAGCTGCAATTAATCCCATTCTTAATACGCAAGCTTCCGCAAATTTTGGCACAAACAACTTCAATACATGGATTATAGAACCACAGATAGAATATCAAAAGAGGGTCAGCAAGCACTTCTTTCATTTTCTCGTTGGATCAACGCTACAAAGGGACTTAAATGATCGGACACTAATTACCGGTACGGGCTATGTTAACGACAACCTTATAGAGTCCATTTCAGCAGCGACCACGAGGAATGCTTCGGACGCATTTAACGAATATAGATACGCAGCCATATTTTCAAGGCTGAACTATCGGTTTGATAACAAGTATTTGGTTAGCCTAAATGCAAGGCGAGATGGTTCAAGCAGATTTGGCCCTGGTAGACGATTCGGCAACTTTGGTTCTGTAGGATTAGGTTGGCTGTTTACCGAGGAAAACCTATTGAAAAACAAAATTCAATTCGTTTCTTATGGTAAGCTAAGAGGATCGTACGGCGTAACAGGAAACGACGCCACTTCCGATTACCAATACCTATCAAGGTGGCAGACCACCTTATACACTTACGATGGCACTCTAGGCTACATTCCGCAAAATCTTTTCAACCCATCGTTAAGTTGGGCTTCAACAAAAAAGCTTGAAGTAGCCCTTGAACTTGGTTTTCTGAAAGATAGAATCTTGTTGAATGCTGCCTATTATAAAAACAGGTCAGGAGACCAATTGGTGTCATACAACTTACCAAAAATGACTGGGTTCTTTAACGTGGCGGCAAATTGGGAAGCTACGGTTCAAAATTCGGGCATAGAGGTGTCATTACAATCTACCAATCTCCAAAAAGGTGGATTTACTTGGTCGTCCTCCTTTAATCTTTCCATTCCAAAAAATAAATTACTGTCATTTCCCGGTATTGAATCGTCGAGCTATCTCACAAGATACGTTGTAGGACAATCCCTAAATACCGTTTTGGGCTTTAAATATGCGGGAGTAAGCGAAGAAACGGGAGTGTTCCGGTTTTATGATGCGGAAGGAAACGTTACTGATTCTCCGAGACGTCCATCCTCCGGGAGATTGAATGATTATCAGAATCTCGGCAATCTCGATCCCAAGTTTTTCGGTGGTTTTCTCAATAGTTTCTCCTATCGCAATTTTCAGTTAGACATATTCTTGGAGTTCAGAAAACAAATGGGTGTAAATTATATGCAGCAGGTATATAGTGGTTTTCCCGGTAGTCAGATGAATCTTCCTGCCGTTCTTTTGGACAGATGGCAATCTCCCGGAGACCAAGCGACCCATCAAAAATATTCCACGCAATATAACGATGTGTACAATGCGGCGAGTAATTTTACCAAATCTGATGGTGCTTACTCGGATGCATCATACATACGATTTAAGACTATTTCCCTGTCTTATGCATTCCACAGTGAACTGTTACAACGTATTAAGGTTAACAATCTCAGCGTTTTCTGCAATGCCCAAAATCTTTTTACCAAAACAAACTATCTAGGGAATGACCCTGAGACGCAAAGTATATACGGCGTTCCCACGCTCAAAACTGTGGTTTTGGGGCTACAATTAAATCTTTAAAATAATATCGTAATGAAAAATCCGCTCTCATATTTTATAATTCCTTTCGTCTTGATTGTTACGTCATGCCAAAAATTTGTGGAAATAGATTTGCCAAAGAATCAGATTACCACCACATATGTATTTGAAGATAGCGTGAATACAAATGCAGCGTTAGCGGGAATATACGTGGACATGTACCAAGCATTTACCCTAGGGTTTAGTTCTGGCGGAATTACGGCTTTTACCGGACTCTCATCTGATGAACTGTATCATACGGCAAACAACCAGAACCAGGAATTCTATGCTGTGAATATATTACCAACAAATACCACAAATCTAGATTTATGGACATCCGCCTATAAATTTATCTATGAGGCAAATGCGTGCATAGAGGGAATACAGAACAGTAACACGTTAACAGAATACCAAAAGAACCTATTTCTGGGCGAAGCTTTGACAATTCGTGCTTTTTTATATTTCAATCTTACAAACCTATATGGCGCAGTTCCTCTAGTTCTGACCACGGATTACGAGAAAAACAGATTGTTGTCCCGAACAGATGAGAATGAAATATACTCGCAGATAATCGAAGATTTGCAATCCGCGAAGTCATTATTGCCGAAAACCACTAATTATAATAATACAAGAGCAGGACACTACGCCGCCGCGGCTCTGCTGGCAAGAGCCTATCTCTATACCAAAAACTACGATGCGGCAAAAGACGAAGCAAGCTACGTGATCAATTCACAGCGCTTCGCCATAGAGTCTGATCTGAACGGGGTTTTTAAAGCCCACAGTAAGGAAATAATCTGGGGATTTGCTCCGGTATCTCCAGGCAGGGAAACATGGGAAGGATATTATTTTGTCCCCACTTCCACAACCGCCGTTCCGACTTATGTCATCACAGATGAATTACTTAATTCTTTTGATGATAACGATCTCAGGAAGCATAATTGGATCCGTGTCAATACAAATGATGGAACCGACTATCCAATACCGTACAAATACAAATTGAACGCTATGCAGACATCGGTAAGTGAAAGGTATAGTGTGTTGCGCTTAGCCGAGCAATATCTAATACGGGCCGAAGCCCATGCTTATCTAAATGAAATTTCTCCTGCTGAAGATGATGTTAACATAATTAAAGGTAGAGCCGGTTTACTTCCCGTGTCCGGGAATATACAACCTGGACTAATCGATCTGATACAGCAGGAAAGAAGATGGGAAATGATGTGTGAGTGGGGGCATCGCTGGTTTGATCTTAAACGGACAGGGTTGATAGATGAAACGTTAACGCCAATAAAGCCAAATTGGAGGCCTACAGCCCAACTATTCCCTATACCCCAGACAGAAATAGACAGTAATCCAAATTTGAGTCAAAATGATGGCTATAACTAGTATTCGAGGAGGTTTGTTTTTTCTGCTAACTGCGTTCACAATCCCGCTTATTGGTCAGGTGTCATATGAAAATCAATCTGAAAAAGACAATAAAGCAATCATTCCCTTAAATATTGGGGATACCTTGTCTGGTCTTTTTTGGAATACCTCTTTTCCTTACTTAAATGAAACAGGGAAAAGAGAGGATATCAAATTGAGCGAATATAACGATCGGCTTATCATATTGGATTTTTGGGCGACCTGGTGCGGAAGCTGCATAAAAAATTTCCCTAAATTATACAAATTACAGGAGTCGTTTGCTGGCGAATTGAAGGTCTTGTTGGTGAACTCAAAGGATAGCAGGGACGATGCTCAGAAAGTCAGGGATTTTTTGATGGAACGGACGGATACCTATCGTTTCGGTTCCTTTGTGGAGAATGAGTTATTCAAAAGCATGTTTCCCCACAAAACCATTCCGCACTATGTGTGGCTAAAAGATCAACGTGTCGTCGCCATTACATCCGGTGAAGAAATCAACGAAGGGAATATTCGGAATGCCCTGTCTGGAAGCATTGATTCCATTCGGAAAAAAAAGGAGTTGGACTTCGATTTCCGAAAGCCACTTTTTGTGGACGGAAATGGTGGTGTTCCTGAAAAATACATCTTCCGGTCAATACTAACTAACTACGTAGAAGGTTTACCCTCTTCCATGGGGATCCGAAAACAAAATGATGGTGCTGTAGTAAAAATCCATAACACGAATACGACATTGCTGCGGTTATATCAGCAAGCATTTCCTCAATTCCGTGGCTACAAGCAAAACAGAATAAGGTTCTGTACAACAAAGCCCGAATATTTTGTGAAATTTGGAAATGAATCTGAATGGAAACGGGACTATTTGCTCAATTATGAACTGCAATGTCCCCCACTTGAATTGGATAGCGCCCTAAAGCTTATGCAAAATGATTTATCCCGTTATTTTGATTACCGGCTTTATATTGAAAAACGGTCGTTAGACTGTTTAGTGTTGACTATATTCTCTGAATCGGCATTACAGAAGAAACCCATGAAGCGTCAACGGGTGACCAATATAAATGAAAAGAGGAGCGCGCCAAGGTATTTTTATGGTTATCCGCTTAGTGCCTTAGTTAATGAGTTAAATAATGGCTGCGATTTACCTGTATTGGACGAGTCCGGATACGAAGGTGAGGTGTATCTTGACTTGCCCGCTGATTTGTCCGATGAGAAATTATTGATGGAGAGCCTAGCCAAGCAAGGCCTGTCACTGAAAAGGGAAAATAGGGAAGTGGACATACTTGTAATTGCCGATTGAAGTGGATCTCAATATGGGTAGCGTACCAATGACTCCATGTGTGTAGACCACGATAAAGATTCATGTGTTTGGAAAAGCGTTCCTTGCCCTGCAATAGTTGGGGTGAGGGCGCTTTTAAAGATAACTTGAGCCAATAGTAAACTATTTTCAAAAAGTGTCCCTTAATCCCCACCTAGGGTAAAATTGTATATACCCTTGAGCAGGAAAATACACAGTATTAGTCCGGCACCGAATAATAACCCGTAGTACCTTATCGGAAATCCGAATAATTGGAAAATTTCAGGATTTATATCTCAATTAATATATGCCCAAACCTATGTACATCCAATTTTTGTGGTACATCCAACAAACTTAAAACTGGCGACTAGAGTACTTTTCGCTGAATGTACTGGCGTCATCATCGTCTAATATTTAGGTTACTTGCTTTTTGAGTCGTATGTTTTGGTAGATCCTTCCCTAAAATTATTTGTCCATACGGGGAATTAAATCGGTTATTTTACAAAAACATTGCTGCCGTAGTGTTAATCTTTCGATAAATTTGCGTTATTAGCCTATTAAATGGATTATTTAACCAAATATACGGATCGCGAGCTTGTTAAATTGCTTCAAACAGGCCATGACCGTGCATTTGATGAAATCTATAACCGTTATTGGGGGCGTTTATACTTCCATGCGCAACGCATGCTCGGTGACGATGAAGATTGCCGCGACGCTGTTCAGGAGGTGTTCTTCACTTTTTGGAATAGGATAAACCACCTATCCTCTGAAACCAACATTTCCGCGTATTTGCATACGATGGTGCGTAATCGGGTTCTTACGATCATTTCGCGGGATAAGCTCAAAGCCGAAATCCTCGGAGCATTCGCGGAATCAATGGACACGGAAAGCCTTCCAAGCGACTCCAAACTGACGGAAAAAGAACTTATCGGACTAATCGATGACGAAATCAGGCGCATGCCGGAAAAAATGCGCCAGGTGTTTGAGTTAAGCCGCAATGCACATTTATCCCATAAGGAAATAGCCCAAAAGATGGATGTGACAAACTTCACGGTCAAATCGCAGATCAACAACGCCATCCGGAGGATTAAGGTCAGGTTGGGCTTTAAATAAGATCTATAATTATCCTTGTTAAAGTAAAATTATATAATTGAAAACTAGTCAATTATAATTTTATTTATACTCCTGTCTCGTACCAACATCATTCCCATTAGTCATTATAATAGTTAGCGTCCAATAGGATTTGATCCGATGGCGATTACAGGATGATATGGATAAAAAAGAAGTAGCAGCACTTATTCAGCGCTATTTAAATGGGGAATGTACACCGGAAGAAGCAGCCAAGGTGGAAGCCACGTATAACCGTGTATTGCTGAAAAGGCCGGACGGTATTTCCGATAAGGACTACGATGTTATCCGGCGCGAATCGTTAGATTATATCCGCGATCGCAAGAATCCTTCTTTACACCGGAATCAATCTAAACCATCATGGACCTTTGTTCGTATAGCGGCGGCAGCCGTGGTGCTTATCACATTGGCATTCGGTGCTTATTATTACATAAACCTTGCCGATGATCCGGGCGAGCAGTTGGCTCTGGATGGTGCCGATGTGGATCCGGGGGGCAACCGGGCGACATTGACGCTGGCTGACGGAACCACCATTGATTTAAGCGCGGACCAAACAGGTATCATTGTGGCCGGCAAAGGTGTTACTTACCAGGATGGTTCTGCCGTTGCAGATGGTGATACCGAGGATAACGGATTACTGACACTTTCCACGCCGATAGGCGGTCAATACCAAATCACGCTTTCAGATGGAACAAAAGTTTGGCTGAACGCCGGGACGACCTTGACCTACCCCTCGCGGTTTACCGGACTGACAAGAGATGTCCAAATCGTTGGCGAAGCATTTTTTCACGTGGCTAGCGACCAGAATAAACCTTTTCGCGTCAACTCGGGTAAACAGCAGATCACTGTATTGGGTACACAATTCAATGTACAGGCATACGAAGATGAATCAGCGATCAGGACCACGCTGGTTGAAGGTTCCGTGGAAATAGCCGCAGCGGGAAAAAAGCTGAAGTTGGTTCCGGGCGAGCAAGCGGTATTGGATAACAAGGGGATGACCAAATCCGGGGTAGACGTGGAGGCAGCCACTGCGTGGAAGCATGGCTATTTCAAATTTGACGGTGACCTCAAAAGTATCATGGCGCAGATAAGCCGCTGGTACGATGTGGAAGTCGTATTCGATAATAATGTGGATACAAGTTTGGAGCTTATGGGGCGGATCTCACGCGATAAGAAATTGAACGACATCCTCCGGATGTTCGGTGAAGTCGACGATAGTTTGAAATTTAATGTTAAAGGAAGGAGGCTATCCGTTATGCGATAAAATTGACCAGAAAGATAGCAGAAACAGCTACGGCCTCCGGCGGCAACCGGAAGCCGTAAAAGTCTGAGCCTATCACCGACAGTCATCGGAATAATTAAGTGTTCGTTAAAACTAATTTAAAACTCAGACCCTGCAAACTTAGGCAATTATTGTTGCTTGGCCAATACTGATACCGGCCTATGGTTTGTGAACAGGGTTGCATTAGGCAACTTTATGAAATCAAACTTAATAGACGGCGGCGTGGTTTACCGCCAATTTTATCGGGATTCACCGGGCTCCCGATCCGGTATCCGGCTCATCCCAGCATGTAAATGGATTATTATGCGAATGAGCATCCTAATTTTTCTTTTGACCGCCATGATGGTCCACGGTTTTGCCAATAACCTGATGGCGCAGCGTGTCACCCTAAACAAAACAAATGCAACCATTTCCGAAGTCATTGAAGAGTTGCGCCGACAAAGCGGCTACGATTTTTTGATTAAGAAAGAACTGGTAAACAAAGCCCAACCGATTTCCATCCACACGACCGACGAAGCACTTGCGTCTGTACTGACAAGGATATTGGATAACCAAAATCTAACCTATTCCATTATGGATGATATCAAGAGTGTCGTCATCAAGGAAAAATCGTCTAACCCATCACCTACCCCTCTCATCCTCGCTTACGAGGAGGTAAAAGGAAGGGTAGTCGACAGCTTAGGACATGGATTGCTGGGCGCTTCTGTAAAAGTAAAGGGTTACCAATTAGTTACCAAAACAGATCGAGATGGCTATTTCACGCTACGGAATGTGCCTAATGAGACAACACTGGAAATTTCCTTTATCGGATACATCAGTCAAGAGGTGAAATCCTCCGCAACGGTAGGCACTATTACATTAGTTGCATCCCCATCTGACCTTGATGAAGTGATGGTCATTGGCTATGGGCAGACCAGCAAGCGGCTGAACACGGGGAGTGTTTCCACGGTATCGGCGGAAGAAATAGAGCAGCAGCCGGTCACCAATGTCTTATCCGCCCTTTCCGGCAGGATGCCGGGCGTGTTTGTGCAGACAACGAATGGCTTGCCGGGTGGGAATATCAATGTGCAGATAAGAGGGAAATCTTCATTGACTGCGGGGTCAGATCCCTTATACATTATCGATGGTGTACCTTTTGTTTCTTCTTCTCTTGTTACCAATACCGCTTTAGCGGGTGGAATAAACGGTGCCATTAATCCATTGAACTCCATTAACCCTGATATTATTGAAACCATAACTGTGTTGAAAGATGCGGACGCAACTGCCATCTATGGCAGCCGTGGTGCAAATGGGGTAATACTTATTACTACAAAAAAAGGTAAGCAGGGAGCCGTACGCGTAAGCCTAAATAGTAGTATCGGTACGTCAATGGTGGCGAATTTTCCTAAAGTATTGGGTTTGCAAGATTATTTGGAGATACGTAGGGAAGCCTTCGCCAATGATAATCTTATTCCTTCCGCTGATCCGCAATCCACAGCTTATGCTCCCGATTTGACGGTGTGGGATACTACCCGATCAACGGACTGGGCAAAATATTTTATGGGTAATTCAGCCACAAGCACCAACACACAATTGTCGCTCTCAGGTGGAAGTGAGCATACAAGTTTTTATGTGTCTGCGAATTATAGAAGTGAAACTGGTGTTACGTTGGGCGATAACCTTTATCAACGTGGCGGTACGCAGATTGGTATTGAGCATAGATCACCTAATGGCAGGTTCTCCTTCAACTCCTCACTTTCACTCACGAAAGACGCCAATCGGCTTTCAAATCCAGTAACAGCGATGGAAGCGATTATACAACTACCGCCTAATTTTCCCTTGTACAACCCAGATGGTAATTATAATTGGACAACCAATACAAACCCGCTCGCAGCAATGACGGCGGCTACCAAGTCGAAAACGGATAATATAATGGTGAATACCTCACTGGTTTATGAGTTGACAGATGGCTTGAACGTAAAAGTAAATTTAGGCACGAACCGATTGGCGCTGGATCAGGTGATTGTTAATCCGAAATCTGCGCAGGATCCGGCTAATAATGCCATAAGTAATACTTATTTCGGAAACCGAGTTAACAACTCGTTTTTGATAGAGCCCCAAATCGACTACTCGCTTAGTCGCTCCTTGTCAACAATTAGCGTCATGATTGGCGGTACATGGCAGAGTAATATAAGGGAAGGCCAGACTATTTTCGCCCGTAATTTCAACAGTGAGCAAATGCTCGAGAACCTGGGCTCGGCAGGAACAACTACACCAACAAACACCTATTTAGAATATAAATATGCATCCGCATTTGGAAGATTATCGTACAATTACGCGGGAAAATATATCATTAATGCCAGCGCAAGAAGAGACGGTTCTTCGAAATTCGGTCCAAATAACCGGTTTGGAAATTTTGGTGCTATCGGCGCAGCGTGGATAGTTAGTAATGAGCGATGGATAAAGGAACACATAAAGGCGATAAGCCACGCAAAAATCAGGGCAAGCTACGGTATTACCGGAAATGATCAAATTACTGAATATCAATACCTGTCAACTTATGGAACCTCCAATTATGTATATGAAGATGTTGTAGGGGTGACACCATCCCGCGTAGCGAATGCAGATTTTAAATGGGAGTCGAATAAAAAGTTCGAACTTGGAATGGAACTCGGCTTACTAAAAGATAAGCTTTTTGCAACGGTCAATTGGTTTGATAACCGAAGTGGCAATCAGTTGATAAATTACGCGCTGCCTTGGACTACTGGCTTCAATAATTATCAAGCCAACTTACCAGCTCTAATAGAGAACACAGGATGGGAACTGGAAATTAATAGTCAGAATATAAAAAAAGAGTCCTTTTCTTGGAATACTACTTTCAACATAACACTCCAAAGAAATAAACTTATAAATTTTCCAGGGATAGAGAACACAAGTTATTCAAATATATATCGTATAGGCGAAAGCATATTACGGGAGTACGGATATCGTTTTGCATATGTTGATGAAGTAACAGGGCAGGCGCAATATCAATTGGTGGATGGAGGGACCTCGCCTGCTCCGGCATTTGAGAATTTCTATTTCACCAAAGGAGATCGAAATCCAACCTTTTATGGCGGTTTTGGAAATTCAGTGTCTTACAAAAACGTGCATTTAGACATATTTGCGCAGTTTGCCAGGCAGCGACTGCCCGGCGGTTTAACATCAATCGGTATGTTACGTAATGGTTTCAGCACCGCATTAGATCGATGGCAGAAGCAAGGTGATCTAACGAGTGTTCCTAGAGCATCTACGCAAAACGACACGTACTATTGGCGCTCTTCCGCCAATTATTTTGACGTTTCCTATTTTCGGCTTAAAAACATATCCCTAAACTTTGACATAAAAGGAAATTGGCCTGACAGACTAAAGGTCAATCAGTTGAACGCCTATTTTCAGGCGCAGAATCTATTTACCATATGGAATAGAAATACGGCAATTTACGATCCGGAAAGTGGCGCATCTACGAATATTCCTCCTTTGCGATCATTTGTTTTCGGTATCCAACTAACACTCTAATCATGAAACTTTACCCTTTATTAATTTTTATAATGTGCTATATGGCCATCGGATGTGATAAGCTGATCGACGTTGGCGCTCCAAAGAATCAGCTATCCCCTGATCAAGTATTCTCAGACTCCAGTGCGGTGTCTGCATTGCTAGCGAACACCTATGCCCTGTTTGAGAGAACTGTCGAGGTTAACATTTCCAGAAATATGGCGTTATATGCGGATGAATTAGGTTTTACGCAGACGACCACGCAGCAGGTCGAATTTTGGAATAGCGTCGTTTCGCCTGATAATTCAGCAAACCTCAATATATGGAGGTATCTATATGCGATTATTTATCAATGCAACGACTTGTTGGCCCAACTTCCGTCGTCATCAATTTCGGTTGATCAGCAGCAAGCTGTCGCTGGACAAGCAAAATTTTTAAGAGCGTTTTCTTATTTCTATTTGGTGAACTTTTACCAAAATGTACCATTAGTGTTAAGCATAGACGTGAATACTAATCGGATAATTCCTCAAAGTGATCAATCGCTCGTTTATGACCAAATATTAGCGGATTTGCGAGAAGCAAAGACAATCTTAGGAACCACGGCGACGGAAGGACAGAATACAAGGGCCAATGGGTGGAGCGTAGCAGCTATGTTGGCTAAGGTCTATTTCGCTATAGGAGAATGGGAGATGGCCGTCAGCGAAGCGACCGAGATTATCAATAGCGGAAGATATAGGTTGGAAGACCTTGACCGCGTTTTTCTAACTGACAGTAGAGAAACGATTTTGCAATTCTGGACGCAGGATGGATTTGTTACATCTGCGACTAGTTTGGTGCCTTCTTCAGCTACAGTACTTCCATCTACCTTGGTTACGGATGTCTTGTATGAAACATTTGAAACAAGTGACTTACGCCGGTCTCAATGGATAGGAACCAATGTAGTAACGACTAATGGCATAGCTGATAGTTATCACTTTCCATATAAGTATAGAAACAGAAGCGCGGCCGGATCAATGCAGGAACATTTAGTTGCGATTCGCTTAGGAGAACTGTATCTGATAAGAGCGGAAGCGTACGCAAATCTAAATAGGATCGACAAAGCCACCGCAGATTTAAACACAATCAGGAATAGAGCAGGATTATCCAATTTGTCGGCAAATGATTCTGAGACTGCGTTAAATCTACTAGCGGACGAATTTCAACGGGAAATGTTTGTTGAATGGGGAGCAAGATTCATCAACTTGAAAAGGATGAGAAAATTAGATGAGGTGATTGGCGGTCTTAAGTCCACATGGAAGCCATATGCGGAAAACCTTCCGATCCCTCAGAATGAGCTATTATATAATCCTAACTTGATTCAAAATAACGGATACTGAATATGAAGAATATCATAATGCTGTTTTTAGTTTTTCTATCAATCGGAAAACTAAACGCACAAGAAATAAAGGAGATAAAAATCGGTGATACAATACCAGATTTGATTTTGAGTGATTTGATTAATACAAAAGAGGAAACAATTGAACTCAAAAATGAATACAGTAAAGGTCTACTCATCATTAATTTCTGGGCTACGTGGTGTGTCCCTTGCATAAGAGAAATGCCTTATTTTAGTAAGCTTCAAGACAAATACGACGGTCGATACCGAATGATTTGTGTCAGTAATGAACCGATTGATAGGGTAAGAAACTTTGTGAGCAAAACAGATAGTATTGACGAATTGACCTTTTTGGCAAATGACACAATCCTAAGGAAATATTTTCCTCACAGGATTATTCCACATAATATATGGATTGATCGTGATGGAGTGGTTAGAGCAATTACCGATGATTACCAGGTAAATGAAGAAAATATCGAGAGTTTCTTCCAAGGGAAGGCGCCTTCAAAACAAAAGCAAGAAGTTATTGGCTTGGATTATAATCAACCTTACAATGTTAGTGATACGTCCTTTTTGTTCAGGTCAACATTGACGAAGAGCAATAAAGGCTTCGGAAATGCCGGAGTACGGGTGGCAGAATTTGATTCGATTCCCAGACGTTTTTTTGCTTGGAATAGAACAAAAACAGATTTACTATGGGCGGCCGCAAAAAAACGAACCATGTTGGAACGTGATTGGAAACTTGTGGAGATCCATACGAAAGATTCATCGAGCTTTTTCTATCCGGCCTATACAAAAGAAGAAGGGTGGCAACGTACTCATAGGGAGGATTGGGAAAATTGGAGCCTTGAAAATCAATTTTGTTATGAATTAATCTTTAACAGGCAGATCTTACTTGATGATTTTCACCAATTTATGCTGGATGATCTTTGTAAGTATTTCAATGTTAAGGTGAGCGTCGAAAACAGAAAGACCCAATGTTGGGTAGTTTCCAAACATGATTCCAAGGCTGTACCGCGCGCTAATAAATCTGAGAAGATGATTATAGGTGGACGCGGGAGAACAATGAGTGCCCAGAATCAGACTATGAAAGAGATAATAGACCGACTATCAAAGATGTACTCCCAACACCCGCCTTTTGTTGACGAAACGGGTATAACATATCCAATAGATATTCGTAAAGAGTTGGACAGGGGAAAGGAAGCTTTTGATATGGAGTTTATTAAGGAAATGTTTTCAGAAATTGGTCTCCAAGTCACATTGGAGGAAAGAGATTACCCATTCGTTATTGTCCATGATTTAAACTAAAATTCTATTTATGAGATAATTAAAAAAACTAAAGCCAAATAAGAAGGGCGACGTGGCGGCGAGTTTAATGGAACAACGTAAGGATATCATGTGTTTGGAAAAGCGTTCCTTGCCCCCATTAGTGGGGTAAGGGCGCTTTTAAAGGTAAATGCGAACCAATAGTAAACTATTTTCAAAAAGTGTCCCTTAATTCCCCACCCAGGGTAAAATCCATGCCGAACTTGGCAGCATAACAAAATGTAAATGTTATGGAAATGGATTTTAACAATACAAGCTTTAAAGATTTTGAAAACATCCCCGGTATGGATGCCTACGGTTGGGCAAGGTTATGGGCAGAATATATGGAAGACCGCAGCCGGGTCGGGCAGTTCAACTACCGGCAGGAGAATCAGTCGGGGTGTGGGCCGGAAATTGAACTCAATTTACCGGGTAATCCGCACCGTTCGTTTGTCAGCCTGGTATCAAACGATTACCTGGGTTTCACGCAGCATCATTTGGTCAAGAAGGCGGCAGTGGCGGGAATTGAAAAATACGGTTCCGGTGCGGGTGCTTCGCCCGCTATCGGTGGGCATTACTTGTTCCATAGGGAGATTGAGGATAGCATCGCCGCATTCTTTAAACGGGATAACGCAATCGTGTATTCCACGGGTTATACGGCGAACAGCGCAACGTTGCAAGCGCTTCTGAAAAAGGAGGACTTGGCCATCCTGGATATGGCGGTACATGCCAGTGTATACGAAGGGTGCCTGACCACCAATGTGAAATCTTTCCCGCACAATAATCTGGATGCATTGGAACGCATCCTGAAAATGGCGAGGCAAAAATACCGGACAAGGATGGTGATCATTGACGGCGTGTATTCGCAGGACGGAGATCTGGCGCCGCTGGATAAAATTGTGGAACTATGCCGGGGGTATGGCGCATACCTGATGGTGGATGATGCACATGGTACCGGGGTGATCGGGGAAACCGGCCGTGGTGTCATCGAATTGCATGACCTGTTCGGCGAAGTGGATATTATCACCGGCACGTTCAGCAAGACGTTTGCTCATATAGGAGGTTATGTCATTGCTTCGCCGGAACTGGTGGGGTTTCTGAAATTTCAGGCAAGGCAGCATATTTTCTCGGCAACGCTGTCCCCCGCATCGGCATGTATCACTAAGGCCATACAATTGGTGGATGAGGAACCGATGTGGATGCAGCGGCTTTGGGACAATATTGATTACCTGAAAACAGGCTTGCAGGGCTTAGGGCTGGATACCGGGAACACGCAATCCGCGATCATCCCGGTGAAAATCGGGGATATCAACCTGAATGCGAAGATATGCGGACTATTACTGGAAGCGGGCATTTATGCCAACCAGATCAACTACCCCGCGGTGGCCAAAAAGGACGCGCGGGTGCGGATGAGCGTAATGGCCACGCACACGCACGATCAGTTGAACAAGGTACTGAATGCGTGGGAATGGGTGATTAAAAAGACTGGACTGAAAAATAAGCATCATTGACAAGGAGACGCAGACATAAGGTGAGAGATAGCGAGCAGACAAAACGGCAACTACTGGATGCCGTGGAGGCAATACTGCTGGAACAGGGATTCGGCGGGCTCCGCACAAATAATATTGCCCGCTGGATCGGAAAGGACAAAAATCTGATCCGCTACTATTTCAGTGGGTTGAACAACCTGCTGAAAACATACATTGCGGAGAAAGACTATTGGCCACCTTTTCTCGAACGATATAACCAGCTTGGCCAGTCGTGCCCCGACGAACTCAGGAACGTGTTCATCGAGATGATGCAGGAAGATTTCATTACATTCCAGGGTAACCGGGAGATGCAGCAGATCATCCGGTGGCAGATATCCGAGGAACATCCGCTGATCAGGAGCATATCGGAAAGCCGTGAACGTGAGGGTGAAAATCTGTTCAGACTGACCGATGCATTCTTCCGCGACAGCGACGTTGAATTCCGGAACGTGATTGCGTTGATCCTCGGCGGGATTTATTACATCGTCCTACACACTTCAGTCAATACCAGCGTGGTCTGCGGCGTGGATATCCGAAGGGACAAAGACCGCGAATCATTGAAGCGAACGATCGGCCAGCTAATCACATGGGCCTGGGATAAGGCAAAAGGAACAGAACATGAAAAAGTTTACCGAATAACAATGAATGAGAAACTGGAAAAATTCTTGGGAACAGCAAAAGCCTATCTTTCGGATATGGGCGCGGAATCAAAGCGGCAGTTTGATGTTGACCTGCCCTCGCAATTGAATGGATTGGAGAAATCGCTCATGGAGCAGTTGCTGAATATCAGCAGCGAAACCCAGATACAGACCTTTCTTCAGGTTAACCTAACCCGGCTGATCGAATTGTCCGACCAATTTTTTAAGCATGGCACTGAATATGTTCCGATGGCCGACCGGATAGCCCGTACCGCGGAATCAGTAGCTGACCCGGTGATCCATTTTCTTCCAGAAGACTTTCAGCTGCCCGAAGTGTTCAGGAATCAGGCTTCCGTGTATATGCAGCAACAGGCACATGCGATAAGGGAACGGTTGATGGAAAACGGTATCGACTCCCGCCTCGTAAAAGTTGTTCTGTTGCCATTTGAACGCTTTGCTGATTCCTCCCACCCCTGTGAATGGCACATTTACCGGTACCTTAAAAAGTATGCCCCGTTCATCATGAAGGCTTTGGAAGCAGACGAGCCGCAAGATAATTGGCAAATGGTAGAGTTGCTTTTTTCCTTCGGTTTCAACCATATCCGTTTAGCGGTTTATGCCACCGAACTGGTTCTATTGGATGTGGAAGGCATGAAGCCAGAAGAGCGGATCAGCGCACTGAAAGGTTTGAAAAAGCGTGTACAGCAGGTCAGGCTGCAAACGCTGATGAAGTACAGCCGGGATCGGCCCGCAATTGTAGGGGAATTTGTCGATTGGGTAAATGCTGAAATCGCATTCGGCAAATCGGGAGCGGCTGCCAAGCAAGGCATTTCAATGAAGCTCATCAGCACGTTCAAGGCCAACCAGCTGGCTTTCTGGCATAAACTCCAATACGATCACGGGATTTACGAGGAAAGCAATCTCGATGTTTTCTGCGAAAAAATTGCCTATTGCTACATGACGAAGGGACAGGATGAATTGTCGCCGTCCAGCATCAAATCAAAACTATATTCCAAAGATCCATCGGTGGTTGATCCAATAGAAAAGATATTGGTCGCCATGTTGGCGGATGTCCGCCAGTTCAAGCGCTAAAGGTTGTTTCTGTGTGTTTGTTGGGGTAGCCGGAGCCTTCCGGTTACCCCTTTTTTATGGGTCGATGTATTGGCCATATCCTTGCTTTTCCAGATATCCCACATATTCGTAAAGCAACTTCCGGGTGAAGCCGGGTAACCTTAGCAGATATTCCGTCCTGTGGTGGATGATATCGCCGAAGACGTGGAAACCGAACAATTCTGCCGCGAGTTTGAATTCCGCACTCAATGGACTTTCTGCTATCGGTTGGTTAAGTAAATCTTTCATGATCGAACCTCGCAGCCCTCCCGAAGGCCAGCGGTTACTCCTAATGCGACATAGCGCGGGATACGACTACACCCGCTATAGAGGCACCGCGAAGAGCCCGCAAACAAGATAAGCCGCACCCGCGCTATAGCGCAGGCAACGGACTTATTTGGCCTTGTTTGCATTCGAAAATTTCGCGGTTTTCTATAACAAGTCAAATAGCCGTCGCTATTCAATATTTTAACCAATACAAAGATAAGCACTATTTGTGACAATCGTCCTGTTTGAGCGGGTGCATTCTGGGTACATGTGACGCACATACACTTTTTCCCCTATCGGGGAAATCCTTGATTTGTGGCATGAAGAACGAAATAATCCGTATCGGCGACGTACTGGAACGCATTGCGTTATCGATTGAAAACAAAGCGGTCGTAACTCCCGAAGTTCAGCCAAATGCGTTACGCTGGACCGGCGAATCCATTAACCTCGTGGAACTCGCTTATGGCATCTGGCTCACCGGACAGCTGAACAACGGGAATGCTACCATTTCCGAGATCATCCGCTGGATGGAGGCTTCGCTCGGTATCCATGTCGGACGTGCCTACCGCCGCTGGACAGAAATCAGCCGCCGTGACCGCGTACATTCCACCAAATTCATTGACCGGATGAAGGAATCCATCGACGAACGGATCCGGAACGGGGAAGGCCTCCAAAAAGGGGAAACAAAAAAAGAGCGGGAATGAAACGGCCGGAGAGCAGCGTTAAAGCCCTTTTGGAAAAAAGTTTAGGGTCCGACCCAACAGGTTGTCAAACATTGTTTCCAGAGCTTGCCAATTTTGCCCCGTCATCGCCGCTAGCCGTGCGGGACAAGGTAATGACTATGGAACTACGCAACGCATCAGGCAGGCTATCACCACGGGAACTTCCCGGGCCGAAGGAATTGGCATCGGTGCTCATCCATGCCGTGGAAAAAGGCACGGCGCTGGCCCTTGCGGAAAGCGGCGCGTTGCCTGCATACCTCAGCAAAACGGAAGCCTATCGGCTGTACGGCCGCACCACCGTGGACCGCTGGATCGCCGAAAGACTGATCCATGTGGAGAATCCCGATGGCCGGAACACGAAAAAACTGATCAGCCGGACTGCCTTGGAGGCCGTTGCGGGTAAGAGTAACCGTAGGACCTACCTGCCCGTGGGCGAAAGACGACAGGTGCGCCGCGATGGCTTACACCGAATGGTTCTTTGACATCTGGGGACAGAGCGCCGTCCGTCACGACGGACGGCAGCGGTCCCGAAATACAGTAAATAACCGGTACCGTGACTGACCGTCCGGTACCGGACAACTATTGACAATGCAGGCATGCAGTTTAATCTGAACGAGTACGAACTGGGTGAACTGCTGGCGGCAGCTGCCGAAATGGGATCAAGGGTCACGCTGTCACGGATGGGGAAACTCCCACCCTACCTCAGCCGGTCGGATGCGTACCGCCGCTATGGCAGGCAGCGCGTGGACCGGTGGCTGGAAAAGGATTGGATCACACCCCGCAAGGACGGCGGGCACTCGGCAAACTGGCGGATCGACCGGATGGAGGCAGACGCCCTCCTGGCCGCCCAGCGGATAATCACCTTAGTGTGGACCAATAATCAACAATCAAAAATGTAACGAAATATGATGAGTATGCGATCCGGCACCGTCCCGAAAGCGGGAACGCTGTCACTACCGAAATTACTGGCACATCTGGGCCACCAACCCGTCCACTCCGAAGGGGACAGGCTTTATTACCGGGAAGTCCTCAGCGAATCAAACGGCAAGCCCAACTTCGAGGTGAACATCCGGCTCGGGGTATGGTATGACTACGGCGAGAAACGTGGCGGGGATATTTTCGACCTCGGCAGGGTCTGTTGGAAAGGCCTTCCGGAGGACGAAATCTTGGATAAGGTAGCGTCCTTTTCCGTGTTGGAATCGAATGGGACGGAGCATAGGGTGGCCCCGCGGCGGAGGCGGAAGCGCAGGGCGGTGAAGCTACCCAATCTCATTTTCGGCTATGCCGTACCGGTGGGTACCGACCCAGAACTCACCGACTGGCTACGCTGGGTGGGCGCCTATGAAATAGCCGGAAGCCCGCTCAGCGAGGTGCATTATTATTTCACCGATGAGAGCCAGCGGCGCAAGGACTTCCTCGCCGCCGGATGGCCAAACGAGAACGGTGGATGGGAAGTACGCTGCCGGAATTACACCGGATGCATCGGGCCCAAGGGGATGACCTACCTGCCCGGGCAGTCAGACAGCCTGATCGTGTTCGGCCGGTTGGTGGATTACCTGGTGTGGCGACACCGAAATGGCCCATCACAAGCCAATATCCTTGTGGTGAACCATGCGGGATTCATCCCCGCGGCATGCAAGCGGGCAAGGAAATTCCCGAGGGCAGCGATATCCCTTGACAACGGGCAGACCACTGAGCCGCTGACGGATAGGGTGAGCGCTACGTTGCTGGAAACCGCGTTGCCAGAATTCACAGGGGGCACATGCCGGGGTTTGTAGACATCGCCCCGATCCGGCAGTTTTCCATCGTGGAATTCCTGGCGCGGCTGGGCCACCACCCGGTCCGTCGGTCTGGCCGCGAACACATGTACCACAGCATGCTGCGGGCGACCGCCCAACGCACACCCTCTTTGGCCGTATGGGACAGCGGCGGTAAATGGAAGGACTGGGGCGGTGCCAACACATCGGGCATCGACGGCGGCGGCATTATCCAGCTCGGGATGGCCTACTGGCCGAATCTCCCCTTCATCGACGTGCTGCATCGGGTGGCCGAAGTGTGTAGCTTGGATACCGCACGTATTGAGGGCTACCGGGCACCTGACCGGACGCTGGAAGCCGCGCCGAAATCACCTGGTTACCGGTTACTGCATACCACCCCGGTAGGCACCCATAATTATCTGACAGATTACCTCCGGTCACGGGGCGTACTGGAGGAAGCCCGACAATTCATGGAGGAACTGCACTACGTACACGGGAATAGTCCGGAAGGTCAGCGACCATTCAAGGCGGTTGGCTGGCGCAATGAAAGCGGAGGCTGGGAATTCAGCCATCCCAAGGGCTACAAGGGCAGTATCGGTCCGAAGGGGGTATCGGTCATTGCAGGGGGTGATCCCACGCGGGCCGTGCTATTCGAAGGGTACTTCGACTTCCTGAGCTGGGCCGCGGTAGAAGGCACCCCGCCCATGCCCACGGTCGTAGTGCTGAATTCGGTGGCCATGCTGGACAGGGCAATGACCCACGTCCAGGGGAAGGCGACGGTCGACGTCTATTTTGACAACGACGACGCCGGTCGCGGGGCAACCGGGAAAGTACTTGCGGAGCTGCCACATGCGCGTGACCGCTCAGACATCTATGCAGGGCATAAGGATTACAACGAACTGCTCAAAGCGGAAATGGCCGGAACAACTAGACAGATACGTGCCAGGCCGTCAAGGTAACGGGGCACATGGGCTACCGAATGTTTGGGCACCCCTACGCACCGACACCTATGCCCCGCAGTGCAAGGGTGCCCAGTTGCTCGGCTATCCAGATAACCGGATGCCTGGGTGACCAGTACCCCAGATATCCGAACACCAAGGCACATAGGATACGGGTAGCCCAGATACTTGGGTCACCCGATACCGGAATGCTCAAACCACGGTACGCCCTGACTGCCACGCACCCGGATTCCCCAACACACCCGACAGGGTCCGATACCCTATTGCCTTTTTTAGGTTGCAAGTTGTGTTTTTGTACGTACAGCCCGGCGATGCCGCGCCGTACCCACAAAAACCAACTTGCCACGGAGCCTCGCGCCCTTCGGGACTGCTCCGGCACCGTGGAAGGGAAAAAGCTCGCAACTCGCTTTTTTCTCCCGGGCGGAAGCCCCGACAAACGAATAACAAATAAAGAAAATGCCATGCTCAGACACGGAAGCCTGTTCAGCGGCATTGGTGGCTTCGACATTGCCGCGCAATGGATGGGATGGCAGAATGTCTTTACCTGCGAAAGGGATGCGTTCTGCCGCACCATCCTTAAACACCATTGGCCCGAAACCCCGCATTATGAAGACATCCACGATTTCAACGCAATTGAGTTTAGGGGAAGGGTCGACGTCATCAGCGGCGGGTTTCCCTGCCAGCCGTTCAGTACTTCCGGGCGACGAGGAGGCACGGATGATGACCGCTATCTCTTCCCGGAGGCTCTACGGATTATTTCGGAAGTCCGGCCCCGCTGGATCGTTCTTGAAAACGTTGCTGGACTCTTCTCCATTCTGGAGCCCTTGGGTCTTTCTGAAATGGAAGTCCAGGCGGTTGAGCTATTTTGCCAGGACGGTCAGCAGCAGACAAACAGTACCATCCTCCGTATCCAGCGACGCGTCATTGGAAGTATCCTTACGGAAATTGAGTCAGCGGGATATTTTCTTCCCCGGCTCGAAGACGGCACGCCAATCGTTCTGTGTATTCCAGCTTGCGCCGTCGGCGCCGTTCACCGACGTGACCGGGTCTGGTTTGTTGCCCACGCCGATGGCCTCGGAGACCAGCAGCCCGACGAATGTGCTGATGCAATTCCGAGAAGGACGGGAGCTGAAAGACCGGAAAACCGAGCGGGGTACCGGCGGACAGGTGTCATTGACCGAACACCTGATTTATTACACGCTGATGGCAGCGTACGGCGTCCCTCCGGTCAAGGGGATCGTCAGGATGCCCCCAGCCATGCTGGAAACGCTCCGCCCGCTGTTGCCGACCCAAGTGGAAATCGAGCGGACGGGATTCCCCTATGGGATGGCCGGCCAACTGAATCCCCGTTTTGCGGCCTGGATGATGGGGTTCCCCGCGGATTGGACGGAATCGGCTTTCGATCCTGGCGCGTCCAGTCGATAAAAGCCTACGGTAACGCCATCGTACCCCAGGTGGCGCTGGAAATCTTCCGGGCAATTGAAGCGGTGACCATACAGCGGCGGCATGGAAGTTAAGGGAAATCCCAGCGACAACCGCACGCGCCGGTTCGAAATGCGATTGACCGAAGCGGAACATGCCCGCTTATCGAAGATGGAACGTACGCTTGGCATGAACAGAGCGGATATCGTGCGTCACCGGGTATTTGGCAGAACCGCACAGGTAGCCGATGCGCGGATACTCATGAAGCAATTGGATGGTCTAGGCGCGGAACTCGGCCGTGCCGGGAACAACGTGAACCAGCTGGCCCGCCATGCCAACACGCTGAACCGTCTGGGGTCGCTGACCCCGGCGGCGCTGGCCGGTATCGACGGAGCATTGGGTAACTATGCCGAAGTCCAGCGGCAGATCGAGCGCCAGCTCCGCAGGCTCATCCGGATGATGAAAGAGCCATGATCGTGAAGATACTGCCGCCATCGGCCACTTTCGCCGCAGTGCGGTACAATACCGATAAGATGGACAAGGAAAAGGGTATCCTGATGAAAGCCACGGGGTTCGGTGCGTTGCAGGGGCTCGCCCAGCTCCGGCCGCAGGATGTGGTCAATTACCTGGAAGCGATTTCGGCGGTCAATGGCCGCGTAAAAAATCCGCAGTTCCATGCGGTGATTTCCGGCAAGGGCCGCTCGCACACCAAAGAGCAGCTCACGGACATCGCCGTCAAGTGGTTGGAAGGGATGGGCTACGGTAACCAGCCTTACCTCGTGGTGTTCCACAACGACACGGCCAACTCGCACGTGCATATCGTCACCACCCGCGTGGGCCGTGACGGCCGGAAGATCAACGATAGTTTCGAACGGCTGCGGGCCTACGAGGTGCTGGAACGCATCATGGGACAGGACACTAAACGTGCGGCGGAGCACGATACGGAAAAGGCTTTGGGCTATGCCTTCGCCACGCGCGCACAGTTCATGATGCTGCTGGAATCGATGGGCTATTCGGTGGACCTGAAAGACGGTCGGTACCGCGTAAGCCGGAACGGCCGGGAACAGGCCTCGGTACAGTTGGCCGATGTGGAAGCCCGTATCGCGGCGTACGCGATGGATGTGGACCGGCTCGCCCAACTGCGGGCCATCGTGAAGAAGTACGGCGCGACGCATTCCACCGACATCCATCCGGTGGGGGTATCGCAACCAGGGGGCCATGCGGCTATCCAAACGGGGTATGCTTCGGAGCTGACGGGTCTGCTGCGGGAAAAATTCGGCGTGGAAATCCTGTTCCATGGCAAACCCGGCAAACCGCCCTACGGCTATACGGTCATTGACCATGCCCGGAAAACCGTGTACAAGGGCGGCGAACTGATGCCACTTGCCGACTTCGGATTGTACGTCGCCGGGGAACGGCAACTTGTACCGGATTGGAAACAACCCGAGGCCGTGATCTATGACAATTCGGTTACGGCTGGTGAATCCGCAAGCCCCGGCCCGATTGCCGATGGCTGGCAGGGCGACAACGGAACCGATCGCGGCCCTGAATGGATATCCACCGGCCTGACCGCCGGAATCTCCGGCGACATTGACGACGAGGCCATCCTCGGCCGTAACCGGAGGCGAAAGCGCAAGGCAAGGACAAATTCGCGTTGATGGCCGTAAACCCAAAACAAGAAAGAACCCATGGTTATATTAATCGGAAACCAGAAAGGCGGGGCGGGCAAAAGCACGCTGGCCCTGCTGCTGGCCAATTACCTCTCGCAGGTGCGGGAGCGGAAGGTGATCGTACTGGACATGGACTACCAGCAGTCGCTGGCCTCGAAGGCCGAAAAAGCGCGGGTGCTGGAAAACGATGCCCCGTACGAAGTCGTATCAGCCGCGCTGGAAACATTCCCCTCGCTCCACCGGGCGTTGGGATCGGCCAAGGGAGAAATGGTGCTGGTTGACCTGCCGGGCAAGATGGACGACAACGGACTGGTACCCATATTCAAGGCGGCCGATGCGGTGCTGTGCCCATTTTCCTATGACGAGTTTTCCGTAGACTCGACGGTATTGTTCGCTATGGTATTGCGGAAGATCAATCCTAGGGCGCCGCTCATCTTCGTGCCGAACCGGGTGAAAACGACGGTGCGCTACGAAACCAAAGAGGAAGTGGAACGGGCACTGGCCAACTTCGGCGTGGTCACCCCGCCGCTCGCCGACCGGGTGGACTTCCAGCGGATTACCACCGACATGACCCCGGCGATCCTGTATCCCGTCGCGCTGCCCGTGCTTGATCTGGTCTATGAACAGTACCTGGACAGGGGGGATTCGCCATGAGTGATATCCGCTCACTGGCCGACGAGCTCCGGCAGGCAATCCGCACGGGCGGTAGCGGGGATGGAAAACCGGCGGAAGCACCGAAACCAAACCGCAAGAAGCGGTCGAAAACGGAAAATTCCGAATTGGAAGCCTTATTCGCCCGGATTTCCGCCCACGGGCTGGAAGGCGGTGAGCGGCTACCGGTCCGCTTGGATGGGCGGACGGCATTCCTGCTGAAACAGCTGAAAGTGATCCGGGGCATCGACATGAACCGGTTCGTTGCTTTCTGTGTGCACCACTTCCTGGAAGGCCATCCCGAGATTACGGGGTACGTGAAAGAAAACATCAAGACAATCGAGCTATGAACTGGACGCAATTCCTTTCGGGCGTGGCGGTATGCTACGCCCTCTATTACGGCCTGAACCTGCTGTACGACCTATTCCGTGCTCGCGGTGAGCGCAGGGACAGCGGGCAGGCCGAAGAACTGGTGATCGCCAATGAAACCGCGCCGGTGTCCGTGGGCGTTCCGCCGCAGGGTGGTGCCCCCGCCGACGAGGGCACTACTATGGAACCCACCGCACGGACGGCATTATCATCCGGCCCGCTGCAATCCACCGGCGGGGTGGACATCCGGCAGCTGTTCGCACTGGCGCAGGCCGACGTGATCCAGTACACCAAAGCCATCCCGTACTGACCGTGCGGGGTATGGCCATCGCAGCATTGCTTGCGGTGCAACCCGGACTTGACGAATTCAAGAAGGTAACCGGCGAATTCAACCAATGGTATTATGGATTCGCCGACCTGGCACTGGCCATCGGTGCCGTGACCGGGATCGTCGGCGGTGCCCGTGTCTATGCCAACTGGCAGGCGGGCCGCCGACACATCGACGGGCAGGTAATGGGTTGGTTTTTTTCCTGCCTGTTCCTGTCGATCATCGGGGCCGCTTTGAAGGCCCTCTACGGGGTGCGCTAACCCCTCCGACACCATTAATCCAATTCAATGGCAATAAAGAACAATAGGGCCCTTGCGGCCATCATGCTCTCCCTGCTTGGCATCCATTCAGCCTTTGCGCAGGGAGGTACCAGCGGCATCAATGCTGCTACGTCGTCGCTCACTTCCTATGTCGACCCCGTATCCACACTGATCCTGGCAATCGGAGCGGTTGTGGGACTGATTGGGGGTATCCGTGTATACATCAAGTGGAACAGCGGCGATAACGACATCAACAAGGAACTCATGTCTTGGGGCGGCTCCTGCCTGTTCCTCGTACTGGTTTCCGTCGTAATCAAAGCCTTCTTCGGCGTATGACCGCGCAACACTATCCGATATACAAGGGGCTACAGAAGCCCTTGGAGTATAGGGGTTTCAAAGGCAAATTCATCTACTGGGGCGTCGGCTCGCTGGTTGGTGGCCTCGTGCTGGGCGGCCTCATCGGCGCGCTGACCAACATGGTGCTGGGTACCATGGCCACGCTGACGCTGATGGCCGGGGGCATCGCCTATACCATGCACCGGCAGAAAGACGGCCTGCACGACAAGGCCCGGTATACGGGAGTATTTATCCACCGGACAAACCTAACAATGCGCCATGGCAAGGGAGCGTAAAACGGCCTTTGACATGCCCTTTGCGGGCGTCGACCGCTATGGCGACCTTGCGCTGCTTTACGGTAAACAGGGGGAATTCTCAGCCATCATGCGTATCACCAACCCCGTGCAGCGCTTCGGTGCCGACCCGGAAGGGTACACATCATTCCAGCATGCCATGCTCGGCGCGATCAAGATCCTCGGTGAGGGGCACACCATCCAGAAACAGGATGTCTTCATCCGCAGGAGCTTCCGTGCACCGGAAGCCCGCGAATTCCTCCAGCGGAAATACAATGGTCATTTCGAAGGCCGGGAATACACCGAGATACGCACCTACCTCACCGTGACCCGGCAGGTGAAACGCGGGGCGTTCTATACGTACAACCCGAAGGCCCTGGCTGACTTTGCCCAGAACATCGACAAGCTGGTGGACCTGCTGGCCGGAAACGGCATGGCTCCGGCGCTGCTCGGCGAAGCGGAGATACACCGGCTCATGACGCGTATGCTGGGCATGGAATTCGCTTCGCCCACGGCCGTGCTGGACAACATCCGCTGCGGGGACACCGGGCTGGAGATGGGCGACCGCACCGTCCGCTGCATCAGCCTGGTCAACACCGACACGGTGGACCTGCCCGAACGGGTCGGATCCTATACGCTGTCACAAGCCGGGAAGGCGGTGAAGGACTTCCCGGTGGATAACATGGCCTTCCTGCACACGGTACCGGGCTACCGGGTAATCGTCTATAACCAGGTACTGGAAATCCCGCACCAGCAGACTACCATCCACAAACTGGAACTGAAACGCAAGCGGCATTCGGGGGTGCCAGACCCGGCCAACCAGCTGTGCGTGGAGGACATCGACCGCCTGCTGGTCGACGTGGCCCGCGACAACCAACTGCTGGTGAACGCGCATTTCTGCATCCTGGTCTGCGCCGAACACAAACGGATGGCAAAAGCCACCAACAACATCGAGGCGGCGCTGTTCCAGCAGGGCATCATCCCCTCGCGGAACGCGTACAACCAACTGGAATTGTTCCGCTGCACGCTCCCCGGCAACGCCACGGAGCTGAAACCCTACGACCGCTTCCTAACCACAGCCGATGCGGCCCTTTGCTTCGTGTTCCGCGAAGGGTTGCAAGGTAATGAGAAGTCCGACTTCCTGATCCGGTTCACCGACCGGCAGGGCGTCCCGGTGGGGATCGACCCCGCGGACCTACCCATGCGGACGAACCGGATCAACAACAGGAACAAATTCGTATTAGGGCCCTCCGGATCGGGTAAATCCTTTTTCATGAATGCCCTGATCGAGCAATACATGGGCTACAACATGGACATGGTCATCGTGGACACGGGCCACAGTTATTCCGGGCTTTGCAGCTATTTCGGGGGTAAGTACATCACCTGGTCGGACGCCGCGCCCATTACGATGAACCCTTTCGCCATCACAGAGCAGGAGTATAACATCGAGAAGAAGGATTTCCTCTGCACGCTGGTGAGCCTGCTCTGGAAAGGGGCTGACGGGACGGTCACCACCGTGGAGCGGGACGTGATCTCCAACGTGGTCTCCGCCTACTACAGCACCTACTTCACAGACGGCAACTACGGCGGAGACCGGATCGGACAACTTGACTTCAATTCGTTCTACGACTTCGCGCTTTGGAAAATCCCGCTGATCAAGCGGGAGGAACGCATCCCGTTTGACATCGACGAATTCCGCTACGTGCTGAAAAAGTTCTATGGGGGCGGTGAATTCGGGTCGATATTGAACGAGGCCGTGGACGGATCGGTGTTCACCGAGCGCTTCATTGTCTATGAAATCGATGCGGTGAAAGAGCACCGCATCCTTTTCCCGATTGTGACGCTGATCATCATGGACGTGTTCATCCAGAAGATGCGGCATCGCAAGGACCAGCGCAAATGCCTGGTAATCGAAGAGGCATGGAAAGCCATCGCAAGTCCGCTGATGGGATCCTACATCACCTATTTGTATAAGACCGTCAGGAAGTTCTGGGGCGAGGCCATCGTGGTGACGCAGGAGCTCGGCGACATTATCGGCAACCCTGTGGTGAAGGACAGCATCCTGAACAACTCGGACACCGTGTGCCTGCTCGATCAGAGCAAATTCCGCGAGAACTACGGGGAGATCGCCAAGCTATTGTCTATCACCGAGCCGGAGCGGAAGAAAATCTTCACCATCAACCAGCTCGACAACACGGAAGGCCGGGGTCGGTTCAAGGAGGTCTACATCCGGCGAGGTAGTACGGGCGAGGTGTACGGCGTGGAGGTGGCCTTGTACCAGTATTTGGCATACACGACCGAGAAACCCGAAAAGAGCGCCGTGGAAGCCTACGTTGCCGCTCACGGGGATTATGAAACCGCGCTTGAAGCCTTTGTTGCCGACATGCAGCGGAGTGGTCTTCCCTTCGATGCCTTTGTCCGCGAGGTAAACACCAAGGACGTGATTCCCTTGGAAAACAACGATAATTGAACCATGCCATGAGACTATTTTTTCTGCTTTTAGGGTTGGCGTCGCTGTCGGGGACGGCCGCCGCCCAGATCTACATCGACCCCGCTGTCGCCGCCGCCACGGGCGTGCATGCGGGTATCATGAACAGCCAGCTCAACGACGTGAACGACAACCTGACGCTGATCCAGCGCGGCCAACTGGCCGTAACCGGGCAACTGGTGGTCGTGAACGACCTCCAGGACAAAATCTACCGGGGGTTGAGCGAGGTATCTTCCGCGGTACGCTCGCTGCTGACCGTCCGGGAGATCGCCGAGGTGTCCAGCGATATCGTGCGCGACGTGGGCAAGGCCATCGACATGGCTGCCGAAAACCCCGCCTACCTACTGTTCGCCGAAGCCGGGGCCCGCGAGTTCAAAAGCCGCGCGACCGAACTTGCCGCGGAAGTGTCATCATTTGTGCTGAAAGGCGGCGGTGACCAGCTCATGGACGCCGGGGAACGGGCAAAGTTGCTGAACCGCATTTACACCGAACTGGTCATCCTGCGGGGTGTGGCATACGGGATGCACCGCAGCATCTTCTGGGCCAAACAACGGGGATTCCTGAATGCGATCAATCCCTACGCTTCATTCATCAACATCGATAAGCAGATCGCCGATGATGTGATCCGGAACTCCAAACTCCTGAAACGGTGATCCGGCTATTTTTTACCCTGTGCGTCCTGCTGGGCGGGATGCACGAAGTTTCGGCCCAGCTCAACGTGGAACTCATCCACCAACTGGTGGCCCATAGCAAGGACGAATTCAGCCGCCAGAAAACCGCCCGGAACCGGCAGGCAATCACGACGGCCAACGAGGAGGTGAACCGCGGACAGATGGCCCGACTCAAGGAGTGCTACCGGGAAATCCACAGCCGGTTCACAGCGGTGGGCACGGCCTTGCAGGCCCTGGGAATGGGGATGCAATCCGCGCCGATCATCAATGATATCTACGATCATCAGCGCCGGATCATCTCGCTTGCCGGGCAAAGACCCGATCTCGTTCCCCTGGCCATCGCCGCCGAACGCGACATTATGGATCGTGCCGTGCAGCTGGGCAGGTACATTGCCGGACTGTTCATTTCCATCGGTGACCTGAACCAGCTCAAGGCGAGTGACCGCAGGGTGCTGTTCGGCCATGCCGTTGCCGAGCTGCGGGCCATGGCGGGTGCGTCGCGGGGGTTGGCCGAAGCGATGGCCCGCCCCGCCCGTGGAACATCGGATGGGAACCTGTTCACCGATCCCGGTGCAAACGACGCACGGATCGCGGCAGGTATCGTGGAGGGCGAGAAATGAGGTGGGTGGCACTGCTGGCTGTGCTTTATAGCGGTCACATCGGTTACGCACAGAGCTACGTAACCATCATCATCGATGCCAAGCACCTGGCCATCGTGAACGAGAACGGTGCGGTACGGCTGGCCTCGGAGATCGCCCACAACAATATGCTGGACAATATCCGCAGCCGGATCGACGACATCAACGTGAACCTTTCGTCCGTGGTGCTCGTACAGCGGATGATCCACCGGTCGCTGGCCGAGGTGGACGGTGCCCTGAAAACGGGCCGTTCGGCACTGCACGTCGCGCGGTTGGTGCAGGAGATCGCGGTATACACCGGTCGCATGCTGAATGCAGCCAAGGGTGAGCCGTGGTTAATGCTTTTCGCCGAGGACGCCGCCCGCCAACTAAAAAATCGCGGGATGGGGCTGGCAACCGATGTGTCCGATTTCGTATTGAAGGAAGGCAGCAACGTATTGATGGATTACGGCAAGCGCGATGCCCTGATGCGCAAAGTCATCCTCGAACTGAAGGTAATCCGAGCACTGGTGTACAGCATGGAGCGCTCGATGTATTGGGCAAAGGCGAACGGACTCGTCCGCATGGCCAATCCCTACAGCGGCTTCATCAATATGGACAAACGCAAGGCGGAGGAAATCATCCGCAATTACAGGTTACTCAAAAACTGAATAATGAAATACCATTTGATTTTATGGCCGCTGCTCCTGGCGGTTACCGCAATGGAAGCGATGGCCCAGAACGTGAAGCGGCAGACCGACAAGCACGTGGTCCACCAGCAGGAACGGATGGTCCACAAGCAATGGGACAGGAACAAATTCACGCCCAAAAAGGGGTTCCTTAACCTGGACTACCGCTACTGGATCACCTGGGCATTGCACCCAGGCTATCCAAGGACAGACCACCGGCCGCTCAGCCCGGCGGGACCGCAGACCCTGCGCATGGCGCTGGTACTGGCCATGCGGCAAACTGACAATGCCTACAAGGCGCATTCGGATACGCTGCGCAATACCGCCGTGTCCGAAACGGCGGCGTACGCCGGTTTGGCTTCCAGCGCCGATCCGCTCTGGCAGCTCTATTACCGGCGCGAGCTGGAAGGGCTGGTGGATAGCAATGACCCGTTGCAGGGCCTGTCCGGGCCGGAACAGGATTACCTGCGCGGGCGGGGCGTACTGGAATGGTACAACGAAGAACATGCGGAACTCGCCGAACGGCTGGAAGCTGCCCGCAACGCCGACATGGACCGGGGTAGCCGCCTGATGGCCTACCACCGGATGCTGGACGAATACCGTGGGCTCACCGCGGCGTGGGAAGCCAAGAAGCGGACCGCGGCAAAATACCTGCAACTGATGGCACAGGGATCGGGTGGATACAACTTCACCCCCGGCAGGTCGGATATCGAAATCGCCGAGGACGTATTGGCAAGGGCCTATAAAACCGATTGATATGGGACCAAGCGATTTAATGGGTGCCTTCCAGCTACAGTCCGGGGGTACCGATGTGCCGGAAGCGTTCCGCAACACATTCAATTTCCTGCAGGGTAACGGCGTGTACGAGCAGGGTGCGATGCATTTCCTGAGAGGGATGAAAGACACGATCTGGACGTATTTTGACACCTTCATCGCCGATGCACAGGCACTCTCGGCTATCTTCATGCTCATCTTCTTTGCCATCAAAAGCTACGAGATGATGGCCGGGGACAAGAAGATGGAGATCATGCCGCTGCTGCGGCCCTTCGGGCTGGTGATGGTAATTGTCTGGTGGGGAACGTTTACGCAGGTGGTAGCCTACCCCACCGATATCATCGCCGCCAAGACCGAATCGCTCTTCGATGGCGGGCAGGTGGAGGTCAACAACCTGCGCATCCAGCGCGCGAAGCTGATGGTGGATGTGGCCGACCGGCTGACCACCATCCAGGCCGAGACGGAGATCGCCGGCAAGGAAGCGGAAACTTGGTGGGGACAGGCATGGGATGCGGTGACCTCCGGTGTCAAGGAAGGATTCACCGATGTCTGGAACAGCATCATGCAGATACGCAACCGGATGCAGGTGAGCCTGCAACTGCTGGTGACCGCCGTACTGGAAACCCTCGCCATCTGGGTACTCCGGATCTGTGTTTATATCATCTTCATCATCCAGATCATCTATTCGACGATTCTCGTTATACTCGGCCCCTTTTCTGTGGCCATGAGCATCCTGCCCGCTTTCCGGGATTCGTTTTCGACCTGGATTGCGCGGTTCATCAGCGTCAACCTGTATTCCGGCGTGGCCTACCTGGTCATGCACGTGGCCTCGCTGTTCCAGCAGTACGCGCTGGAAGCAGAGATTACCCGTTACCAGCAGCTATTGGACGACTCCGCTGGCAATGCGATCGAGAAGATGGGCTGGTTCGCGGGGAACGGCCTGTTGAGTTTCGGGATGGTGGTCATCGCATTCCTGATCGGTGGGCTGACAATGCTGACCGTGCCGAGCATTTCCACATGGATTGTCTCCACCAGTGGCATATCGTCCGCGGTAAGCACGCTCGGACGCGGTGGGTCAAGCCTTGGCCGGACGGTGATGCGTGCGGCGATTAGGAAGTGAACGTAAACCGAAATCCTTATGATTATCAAGAACATTGAAACCAAGGTGAGGCTGGCCACGTTCATCGCGGGCGCCAGCTTGGTTACCGCCCTGCTCATCGTGGGCGTGGTCTCCTATTTTGCCTACCGGCAGGTGGCCAACGCACGCAGGTCGGTGTACATCCTCGATTCGAACAACGTGCCTTTGTCGGCCAAACAGACCGATGTGGCAATGAACCGCGCGGCGGAATACCGGACGCACGTCGACCTGTTCCATACGCTGTTTTTTACGCTGACGCCGGACGAGAAATTCATCGAATACCAGATGCGCCGGGCGATGTACCTGATCGATGAGACCGGCGCTTTGCAATACAATAACCTCCGCGAGAAGGGCTTTTTCAACTCCATCCTGTCATCCAGTGCGGTGCTGACCATCCGGACGGACTCGATACACGTCGATCCGGCAAAGAAGTACTTCCGCTATTACGGCAGGCAGACCATCGACCGGCGCAGCTCGACGGTGGTACGCACGCTGGTAACCGAGGGTTACCTGCACGACCTGGAGATACGGACGGAGAACAACGCCCATGGGGTGCTCATCACCCGCTGGCGTACACTGGAGAACAAGGACATCAGTCATGTACAGAAAAATGAGTTTTAAGCATGCCCGGCGTCTGGTTTCATACTTGCGGACATGGATGAAATCGCGGCCTAAACTGGCACTCTGTACCATGCTGGCCGCCATCACCGTTTCGGTGGGGTACGTGCTCACGGTGCCGAGGGAGCGGACCTCGCCCGCACGGCAAAACATAGACGAAGTATCCGCACCGGTCGCCGAAGGGCTCTCCGGGATCGCCGCCACGGCGGCCATGCTTGGCGAACTGTTCGAATTGCAGGCGATGGTAAGGGCGGTTTCGGCGGGCGACACGCTGGCCGAAGCGGACAGCTTGCTGCTCATCGAGGCGCTCGGCCGCATGGACGAACTGGAAAAGCGGCTCGGAAAGGCCGACAAAAAAACAAATGACCATGAAGATTGATTTTAAACAACCACGCTATATCCTGCCGCTGATCGCGCTGCCGTTCCTGTGCGTGTTTTTCTATGTGTACCAGTCGGCATTCGCCGGAGAAAAAACGAAGCAGGAAGAAAAGGAAGCGTTGAAGTCGGATATCGCGGACGTTTCCGATGGGGTGAAGAATACCGGCCTTGCCGATAAGTTGGCTGCCTACCGGCAGCGCTACCGGGAGGGCGACGGTTACACGGCCATTGGACAGATACGCGAGGAACAGACCGAGAACTTCCGCTTCGACGACCTGTACAACGAACAGGAAAAACGCCGGCTCGACTCGCTGGAAAAAGCCCTTGACCGCAAGCACTCCACCGGGACCACGGGAAACCCGGATGGGGACAGGGCATTGGCCGCGGCACTTAACGCGTTGGAACCGAAACCCGCCCCAAAGGATCAAGGGCGGCGGGAAACCGACCCGATGGAGCTGTTCCGCAGGCAGATGGCCTACGCGGACAGCATGGCCAAAGCGAACGACCCGGAGCAACGGGCCGAAGCAGAACGGCTGGCGGCCATTGAAGCCGCTGAACGGGAAGCGAACGGGCGAAAAACGCTTCCGGTGTCCCTATCAGCCTCGCCGCACGCTGTATTCAATACCATCACGGCCGAACGGCGCGGGCGTATGATCCATGCGATTATCGACGAGAATATCACCGGCTACGCCGGATCACGCCTGCGCATCCGCCTGCTGGACGACATCATGGCCGGTAGGCACGTCGTTAAGCGTGGTACTTACGTCTACGCCGAAATATCCGGATTTACCGGCCAGCGCGTGACACTTTCCATCCGCTCGATCATGCAGGACGGCAAGCTGCTCCCGGTACGATTGGAGGTCTACGATAACGATGGCAGCCCCGGCCTGTACGTTCCCGCTTCGGCCTTCCGTGAGTTCAGCCGCGAGCTGGGGGCGAGCAGTACGCAGGGAGTGACCTTGCAGCAACAGGCCCAGAATAACAACCAGTTGGTGATGGGCGTTATGCAACGGATGTTCCAGTCGACAACCGCTGCCGTGGGCAAACTGATCCGTAGTAACAAAGCTAAACTGAAGTACAACACCCAGGTATTCCTGATCGATCCCGAGGAGCTTAAACAATCGCAGGGATCATACTAAACGACCAATAAAATGATGAAAGCAACCAGTTTCCTGATCGTGATCGCGATCACCTTATCCTTGCCACCCGCCAAAGCGCAGGTCAAGTACATGACCCGGAAAAGTGCACTGCCCTCGCTCACCATTTCCGATGGGATTTCCCTGCACCTGGTGTCGCCGGAGCCGATTACCTATGTGGATATTTCCACGCATGGCATTGCCGGAGACATTCCGGTGCCCAACGTGCTCCGGTTGAAAGCGCTTACCGATACAGCATCCGCTGATCCGGTACCCGATGAGTCGGTCGTGACCGTGATCGGCCAGACCTTCGTCGCGCAGTACAACGTGCGCTATTCCGACACGCCTTTCGGGGTTAATCCGGTGACGATGGTTGACATCCTGCCCGCCCATACCCGTCCGCTGGACATCGCCGATCAGCGGGTTTCCGAACCGGCGATGCGCGGGTTTGCCCTGCGTATACTCTCGGAACGCGCGGGCAAGCCCATCCTAAGGGCGCAGGATTACGGGATGCGCGCTTACCTGAACGGGGTATACACTTTCGGTGACCACGTGTTCCTGGACATTACCTACGAGAACGGAACCAACCTGCAGTATGACATCGACGGGCAGCGCTTCAAGATCGAGGACAAGCGGATCGTGAAAGCCACCAACGCCCAATCCGTGGAAATCGAGCCGGTTTGGCAGCTCTATCGGGTGGATGGTTTCCGCAAGCGGTACCGGAACATCTATGCATTCAAAAAGGTGACCTTTCCGGGCAACAAGGTGCTGCGCATCGAGCTATCGGAAAGACAGGTGTCCGGCAGGGTCATCACGCTGGAACTGAAATACCGGGATATCCTGGAAGCGGATAGTTTCTGACAGCAAGTCAGAAACGATATCCCACGGAGATGCCATACCCCCTGTTCCGAACGCTGCCATCGCGTGTTGTGCCACTGACCTCTGGCTCCAGGTTTGCAATCCCAAATTGCGCGTTAAATTGTAGGGTAAGTTTCTGTAAAAATTCATAACCGATCAGGATGTTGGCTCCGTAGTCCCATGGTTTTCCATACAGGTAGTTGCCGAACTCACCGTCCATTACGTCGTTTTTGAAGATGACGTCGCCGTAATTTTCAGAGAGAACAATATCACCGACGACAATCTGGCCTTCCGCCTTCCACTTTCCACCGATCCCATAGCCGACATAGGGGCCTGCACCTATCAGGAGATTTCCGATTCCCAAATGCGGTTTATAAAGAAGATTAACAGGGACTTCTATATAGGATGCTTTGGCTTTGAACTCGTTTCCGGGAGCGGCCAGCCAACCGCCGTCTTGTTTGAACCCCTTCCCTGAGTACAGGGCGGCGGGTTGAACGTAGAAATCCGCCGCAAGGGGGATGTCCACCGTCAGCCCAACCTGAAAACTCGGAATCGCTTCCGTGTCCTGTTTTTTCCCGTTTTCATCCACAAGGCGGACACCGGCAAAGTTCAAGCCCGCCCGTACACCAACCGTGGTTTGGGCATGTATCGAAAGGGAAATGGAAAAAAGGAATGCGGTCAACGTGGCAATTAAAGGTCTTTGTTTGTTCATCAGTTTTTTTTTGGTAATCATAGTTATCACTAGCCTACTCCCAACAATACCGTGCAAAGCAAGGGCATCAGGCGTTGCATCCACTTATCCTAACGGAATGATTCCCGGCGACGCTACAAACTTATTTTTAAGCGGGGTAACAAAATGATTATGGGAAAGGTTTCCGGGCAGGGTGATTAAATTCACATCCGGAAAGGATAACAAATTTTCGGCAGTAAATCCGGATTACTGCCGAAAATTTGGAATAGCTATCCTACATAACAATCTCATCCCGAAGGATCTTTCCCAATCTTGAAGAACGACAATCTAATGGAGGAACCCCGAAGGGCCCCTTTCGGCCATTGAAGAGCAAATAATGTATGGAAGAAACTAAACAACAGCAGAACCTCCACCGGCTCCTGCAATTCGGCATATACCTCTGTGTGCTGGTGGAGCTTTTCCTGTTTTTTTATGCCGAGCGTTTTCTTGTGGGACGGGTTCCACCCGGCGATCTCGCCGCCTTTTTCGCCGCCCGGTTGGTAACGATGCCGTTTTTTCGCGAGGTGCTCCATTGCAAGCTCACCACGCTGCTGCTGGCCGCACTGGTTTCCATCGGAACGCGGAGCCGGAAGAAGAAGGACCTCGACCCGCGGAACCACATCGTCTATCCAATTACCACCGGGCTGCTGCTCATGTTCGGCGGTATCCTAATACAGGGAAAGCCATCACCCGCTGTGTTGGTCGGTGTGGGTTGGTATGACATCGGCTATATCACCTCGGCCATCGCCGGGGCGATATTGGTACACGTGGCAATGGACAATGTCTCCAAACTGATCAGTTCAGGGCTGGGCAAGGACCGCTGGAACGTCGAAGAAGAATCGTTCATGCAACCCACCGACCCGATAACCTCGGCCCATGCGGTAAATATCCCGATGCTGTTCTATTACAAGCGGAAGGTACGCAGGGGGTACGTGCGGCTGGAAAACCTGTTCCGCGGCTCGTTGATCTGCGGGGTACCCGGATCGGGCAAGAGTTTCGGGATTTTCATGCCGGTGATCCGTGCATTGATTAGTATGGAGTGGACGATGGTATTGTACGATATCAAATTCCCAGATTTGGGCCGGATTGCGTATTACCATTACCTACTGGCCCGGCAACAGGAAAAATGCCCGAAACATGCCTTCCATGTGCTGAATCTGGATGATGTGGAACGGAGCAGGCGTATCAACCCGCTGAAAAGCGCCTACATCCGTACGCTGGCAGACGCATCGGAAACCGCCGAAGCGTTGGTTGAAGCATTGAAAAAAGGCGATAGGAGCAGCGGGAGCGACCAGTTTTTCACACAGTCGGCGATTAACTTCCTATCGGCATGCATCTACTTTTTCTCGCGGTACGACGGCGGCAGGTATTCCAGCCTACCCCATGTGCTGGCGTTTCTTAATCAATCCTACGAGGATATCTTCAGTACGTTGTTTTCCGAACCGGAATTGGTTTCACTTCTGTCGCCGTTCAGGAGTGCCTACAACGCGCGGGCTTTCGAGCAGCTTGAAGGCCAGATCGGCACGCTAAGGATATTCATCAGCAGGCTCGCCACCAAGGAAACGTTCTGGGTATTCGGTGGCGATGATTTCGGGTTGAAGGTGAGCGACCCCGAACATCCTGCCATCCTCGTGCTGGCCAGTGACCCGGCAACGCAGGGCATCAATTCGGCCTGCTATTCCGTGGTGCTTAACCGGATCACCAAGCTGGTCAACTCGAAGGGTAACCTGCCGGTGGGACTGATCATCGACGAAGCGCCCAGCCTGTACATCCACCGCATAGAGGTATTGCTCGCCCAAGCCAGATCAAATCTGGTGGCGGTGATGCTCGGGGTGCAGGAACTCCCGATGCTGAAACAGCAGTACGGCAAGAACGCCGCCGACACGCTGGTATCCATCGTGGGTAACGTGATTTCCGGGGCCGTAAGGCACAAGGAAACACTCGAATGGCTGGAAAGGCTGTTCGGAAAAGTCAGGCAATTGGGCGAAAGCCTGAGCATCGACCGGCAGCGGACATCCCTGTCACTGAGCGAAAAGCTGGAACCGCTGGTGCCCGCCGGAAAGATCGCATCGCTGAAAGCCGGTGAAGTGGTGGGTATCCTTGCCGGGGATACGTTGCCCGAGTTTACCGGAAAATTCGAGACCTCGGCCATCAACTGCCGGATCGATCTGGATGTGGAAGCCATAGCCCGGGAAGAGGCCGGTTACCGCCCGCTGCCGGTCTATTATGACTTCAATGGCCGGAAAGCCGAAATACTGACCGAAAATTTCAATCGGATCAATCAGGAGATAAGGTCGGTGGTCGACCGGTTCAGGCCGAGGAACACGGGTGGACCTGCGCCGAAGGCCAAGAGCAATGTCCGATACTTTGCAAAGAAGTAACCTATGAAGTGGTTATTGATCGCCTGGGCGTTGGTGGCCACCGATGCCCAGGCACATGAAAATCCACGTGCTTTTCACGCGTGCCCGCCCCTACGGGAGCTCCACGTTACGTCCCCTTTCGGACTGCGGACACATCCCTTGAAAGGCTATGTGCATTTGCATCGTGGCGTGGACCTCCTTGCCAACCGGGACACGGTATGGTCCGTGCTGGATGGGGTGGTCACGCACGCTTCCATGCTCGGCGGCCTTGGGCTTGCGGTACGGGTACGGCATGGCGGGGTTGAAAGCACTTACGGCCACCTGTCCGTCCACTTCGTTTCCAAAGGGGACACAGTGGCCGCAGGCCAGCCCATCGGGATCACGGGCGCTACGGGCACTGCAACCGCCGAACACCTGCATTTCGAAATTAGGCATCGCGCAACGTACGTCAACCCCCTGGCGTTCCTGCTTGCCCTGGCCAAACAATCCAAACAAGAAGAATGAACTAATGGATCCATCACGAAAATCCCTGGAAGATAAACTATACATGCTCGCCGAGGGCGAAGAAATCGGCCTAACGGCGGCGGAAGCTGCGGTCTATGGCGTTGACTGCGCCGATGAGTATGCCGAAGAAGAACCGGAAATAATGGAGGTAGACCATGGCGAAGAAGAATAGAGCACCGTTACACGTACAGGTCGCCGAGAAGCTCATCGAGCAATTGAAGGCCGGGACGGCCCCATGGCAGAAACCCTGGTCGGCGGACGGCCTGCCGGAATTCGAACTGCCCTATAACACCGTCAGCGGAAAGCGGTACCGGGGCATCAATGTATTCTCCCTGCTGAACGCAGGATACGAAGACCCGCGCTGGGTGACCTTCAAGCAAGCCACCGACAATGGCTGGCAGGTCCGCCGGGGCGAAAAAGCATCACTCGTGCAGTTCGTCAAGACCAACGGACTGGTGCCGAAGAAAGACGAACAAGGGAAGCCCGTGCTGGACGAAAACGGTAAGCCCGCTAAGGTGCGTGTACGCTTCGACAGGCCCATCATTTCCACGGCGTGGGTGTTCAACGCCCACCAGGTCGACGGGATGCCGGAACGGAAAGCGCCGAAACTATCCGAATTGGCGTGGGATCCACTGGAACGGGCCGAGGCATTGATCACGGCCACCAAAGCGGGAATCTCCCACCAAGCTGGCGACCGGGCATACTACAACAGCCGCTTGGATCACATCGTCATGCCGGAAAAAGCCCAATTCGATACGCCCGACAAATATTACGCGACGATCCTGCACGAGCTTGGTCACTGGACCGGCCACACGTCGCGGCTGGACCGTAAACTTGGCAACGGTTTCGGGACCGAAGATTATGCCCGCGAGGAACTGCGCGCGGAGATCGCCTCGATGATTATCGGGCAGGAACTCCACATCGGTCACGATCCCGGCCAGCACGCTGCCTACGTAGATAGCTGGGTAAGCATCCTCGAAAAGACACCCTTTGAAATCCATGCTGCATCCGCGGATGCCGAGCGCATATTCAATTACCTGATCGCCTTTGAGCAAAAACGGGAAGTCTCGGTGGAGGCGGTCCATGAAGCGGAAACAGCGGCAAAGCGTTCCCCGATAGGGGGAAATGGCGAATTGGTAATGGGCGACGAAATCCGGTATAACGATACCGTTTACCGGGTGCAGGGCATGCTCAAACAGGGCCGGTTGCGCATCGAGGATATTCAGAGTGGAAATACATTCGCATTGAGCCTGAAAGACGGACTGTACCGCTCGCTTGTTGCCGCAAAACACGAAGGGATGGAACGTAGTGGAGACCTATCCCATGAGCAGGATGAGCGGGCCGCCTATGGACTACGCTGGTAATGCAACCATTTTAAATCAATTAATCGTATGGCAAAACTAATCAAGGAAAGCGAGCTGCCGATCAAGGATTTCGAGAAGCTCGGCCTGTACCGCGATGGACGGATCGACATGAACAGCGAAGATATGGATGCCCTCGTTTCGGGTAGGCGGACAGCGATGCGCAGCATGGCGCATCTTGAGCTGGACGGATTCAGCATCCGCCAGTTGGACGCTAAGTTGTCCCTGCGCCGTAATGGCGATGGGTCCGTATCGCTCAATCTGCATCCTATTTATAAGGACATCCAGCCGCATCCGCTTCTGGATATGGACGAGACCACCCGTCTGGCTGCCGGTGAAGTGCCCTCCATCCAGAAAGAATACAGCGATGAAAACAAAGAGAAGAAAAAGCTCATCATCGAATACGATGAGGACACGCGTGAATTCGTGGCCTACGATCCAAAGGAGGTCGAAGTACCTGTCAGGATCAACAACGAGGAACTGACCGAACAGCAACGGAAGGACTTCCGGGAAGGCCGCATGGTAGAGTTGAGCGACGGTACCCGTTTACAGCACTCGGCATCGGATAGCAAGGGCGTACGTTCCGACAGGACCCGGCTGGTAATGTCCGTACTGCTGGACGGAGGATTGTCGTATTTGCTTTTCCGGGGTGTACGCCACCTTTTCGGTGAACGTTCGCCGCAGAAAGAAGGTTATAGCAAGGGGTACAATGAAGCAGTTGCCGATATGGTGCTTTCGGAGAGCCGGACAAAAGAAGAACCTACCATAGCCGATCACTTGCAAAAGCAAAAGGACAATCAATTTGACCGTGGCTACGGCCGCACGCATTCACGGTAATATTCGCCGGACTTCCCCGAAAGGAGGTCCGGCTTTTTTCTAACCCTATAATTCACGGACGATGAAAATCGAACTCAAAAACATCCACCACAGCAAACAGCTTAGCCAAGAAACCGAAGCATTCACCGCCAACCTGTATATCAATGGCCGCCACGCCGGATATGTCGAGAACGAGGGACACGGCGGGGCCACGAATTACATGCATAAGGACGAACGCGGGAGGGAATTGATACGTGAGGCCGAGGCGTATTGCAAAACACTCCCGCCTAAAGAATATCCGGCCGATGAACATATGGAAGCCTTTTCGGTGGACATGGACCTTGAAAATTATATCGACGATTTACTGTCAAAGCACCTTGAAAAGAAAGAGCAGATACGTTTCGATGCCAAACTCAAAGCCGCGACGGAAAAGGGTATCGTATACGGTGTTTCCGGCGACTATTTCATGGGAATATCTTATTCAATGCCACTTGCCCAGGTTCTGGCACACCCGAAAGGGCCAGAAGTCATCCACAGGGCCCTTGTCGAAAAAGTACTCCCGAAACTCGGTGAAGGAAAGATACTCAATACCAATATCCCTGAGCATATCATGTTGGCGGCAGGCGTGAAGGAAGGGCAATATGTGAAGCCAGATAGTGCAACGGCTGGAGTAGGTAGGGAACAAAGTGAATCGGACGTATCCAAAGGACGTGGCAGATAAAGGGAGAGTCATTCCGGTTTGAAAATGTGCGCGTTACAATATCAACTTTTGGCAAAAATCACCACTTTTTGCCGAAAGTTGATATTAGGTTTAAGCAGCGTTTGCTAAGATTTGTCCGACAGAATTTGCCAAGATTCTATCTATATACCCTGTTAAGCAAAAATATTAGAAGGGACTGCAAGTTGAACTATTTACTAATATTTTTGCTTAAGCCACAATGGCTATTCGGAGGTTTTGTTCAACTTTTTCGCCTGTTCATGAATTATGAACGGACAGAATTAATTGAACGGTTATAATCATCAAATTTTCATAGGAAGGAAACGGTCCCCGCGCCCCATTTACTCGGAATTGCCGCGTTGATATCCTGTTGGCCAACTTGCAGCCCAATAGGATATTGTTCGCGACCAGCAACCAGATCTTTCGCTAATCACATGGTTTGTTTAAAATTTGACCAGACGATTATTAGCTAATATAATATAGATATTTTTGTGAAGTTTGGATTTTAACCACTAAATTATGCGAGCATTAATATCAACTGTTTAGCCAGTATGGAAAAACCAGAAGAACAGGACTCCGTCGATACAAATAATGGATCAAGCAGCGCTAACCCTGTCCCTAATTTCAACCTTTATGCCCTAAACGCAGCAGAATGGGAAAACACGGAACAAAGGGAAATATACTTTCACGCTTTGGGAAAAGCGCTCGAGAACGATCATGTCTATGACATTGCGGTGTCTGGCCCTTACGGATCAGGAAAAACTTTTCTCATAAGTTCCTATTTTAACCAGGAAAACCTCAAAGATAAAACGATCTATATTTCCCTTGGGACGTTTCGTCCAGCAAACGATAATAAAAAAAGTGGTGTAGAAATGGATGCCCAAACACCGTTAGAAGAATACACGATCGAGAGCGAAAAAGAACGTAAAGGTGTTGAGCAGTTTATCTTACAGCAATTGATCTACCATGTCACCCCGGATAAAACGCCCGGTTCAAGGATACTACGGATTTCGAACCCTTCAAAAAGGGAGATGACGAAGACAACGATTTGGATTGCACTTTTCATTTTAAGCATTTTTATCCTATTTGGACCTGGCTCTTTTTCTATCCCTGAATTTCCTTGCAAGGAATCCGTTATTTTCGTTGGCCAGGTTATAGCACTCGCATTCTTCTTGGTCTTGTCAAGCATTGCTATTTACAGGTTATTCGGGTCGCTCCGGAATATAAAAATTAACAAAGTTTCAACAGCAATGGGAGATATGGAGTTGGATCAGGTGAATACAAGTTCGGTATTTTATCGTTATTTGGATGAAATCCTTCACTTTTTTGAACGGACGGAATACGAAACTGTAGTCATTGAAGATCTCGACAGGTTCAATGATATCGAAATTTTCACACGTTTAAGGTCACTGAACAGAACCATCAACAATTATCCCCCCATCCGAAATAAAAAAGACAGAAGGATTCGATTTGTATACGCCGTAAAAGATGACCTGTTTCAAAGGGACAGCAGGGACAGGACTAAGTTCTTCGATATTATTATACCCGTTGTCCCAATAATCTCCAATATAAACTCGGAGGCTAAATTAAAAAGCCACCTGGAGAAAGCTGGTATATCAGAACTTCCATCGGACGACTTGATCTGGGAGGTTTCAGTGTACATTAACGATATGAGACAGGTGAAAAACATCGTTAATGAATATTCACTTTATAAGACAATACTGACCCATACGTCTCGAAAAGACACCCTTTTTTCCGCGATTGTTTATAAGAATCTTGAACCTGTTGATTTTAGTCTGTATTTCAATCAGAAAGGGAACCTATATGCTTTGGATACCCTTAAAAGATTGTTGACCAAATTCTTGTCGAAAGAATTGAGTGAAAGGATAAATCAAAAAAACGAACAATTGAAATCAGCTGAAAGTGAGCTCGCAGCTTCGGAGAATGAACTTAAACGGATTTATATTCAGAAAGCCTTAGAATCTCTTCCCGTTCACGCAAACTCTTCTAATATTTTGCTTAGCAATCAAAACGTAAAAATATCTCAATTAATTAAATTGCAGAATTTCGATACCTATTTTATCAATAACAGATACAGCCATGGGATCGGGAAGAATAGCATTTCCATCCATATTGATGATATTGACAAAAAGGATGGTGTACCGGGGCGTTTCCAAGAAAGGATGAAAGCTATCGAGACCAAAAAGAACAAGCAGGAAATCGAAAAGGAACTGAGTGATTTAAGTGCCAAGAAAAATAACATTGAAAAGAGCCATCTCTCTGAATTACTCAAATTGGCACTGAATGGACGTAATAATATTGCTCCGTTGGAAGATTGGATTTCGAATGCTATAGAATGTACTCCGGAAGAATTGAGTATATTGAAAAGCTTTATTTCGGCCCCCTCGTCGTTACATTTTTTGGTTTCTCGAGGTTACATTGACGAGACGATCGGTTCACTGATGTCTTACTTTCATGCTGACGGATTGCAAGAAACTGATCGGAATTACTTGAAGATTCTCTTCTCACGCGAGGGAGATATTCCACTGAACGAATTGGAGAATCCAGATCTCCTATTACGAAAGCTCGCTCCCGAACATTTTGAGAACCCGAAAATTCTCCACCCTAGTTTGATTAAAAAAGTGGTTGAGAAAAGCAAGCAATATCCCTACCAATACCAAATGGTATTAGAGTTCTTCAAAGGCAATAGAGATCATTGGCCCGTACTTGTAAATCTGTCAGATACTGACGAGTTGGCGCTGCTTGTACATGACCTTGCTGGGCAGTTTGATCTATTCTGGGATTACGCAGAAACTGCCAATGTAGAGGTGATAAGGATGGAGCTATTGAAAATACTTATAAATCATTCCTCAAAGGAGAGGTTAACCGCATTGAATACCCATGGTTCATTGAAAAAAAGAATTACAGAACTAAGTAGTCTCACTGATATCGTAGACAAGGACCTTCAGCCAATAAAAAGAGTGATTGAAGTCTTGGGTATACAGTTTGAACAGTTAACAGATTTGCCTCAGCAACCACAAGAGTTGATTGACTACGTTTACAAGAATAACTTCTATGCCATTAATGCACAAATGGTGGAACAGGTTACCCTTGCTAAATCGAAACGAGATAAATCCGAGATTTCCAACTTGATTAACAGTAAGAATTTTACCTTTATTCAAGAATTGGGGCTGGAAAATCTATTGGGCTATATAGCGGATCACCCGGAATTATACGCCAACAATGTGCTGCTTGCCCTGCCTGAAAATACGGATGAATCCGAAAGTACGATAGTCAGGTTCATCAATGACCCGAAAGTGACTGAAAAAACTAAAACCGAAGTCCTGGAGAAAGAAGCTGTATCGATCAGTACACTCGCTAGCGTGGACGATCCCTACTTAACACTTGTATTGGAGTCAGGGAAATTCCAGAAAAACTGGGGCAATTTCATCTATTACTATAAGGTTAAAAGCAATGGATTTGATGATACATTGAAATCATCCATAACCTCGGATGACTTTTTAACGAGTCAGGAATTCCAAAATCATGACGGAATTCAAGATGAGGACCGGCCTTTGTTTGAAAAATTGGTACACGATATGCTCGCGTTTCCCAAACTTTCCGGCTCTGCATTCGGCAAGCTAATTGATTTTAACGGTCCTAAATCAGACTTTTCTTATCTATTGGACAAAGGTTTGCAAAAAGAGAAATTGCGTAGGCTGGTAAAAAAGAAAAAGTTTCTGCCAACGGATGTTACGCTCTCGACACTTGAGAAAATTGACCGGGATTTATTCTTGGATTTCCTTATCCAGCTGACACCTAATGAACTCGACAACGTTTCTGCAAATCCCGAATGGAAAGACCAAATTCGAAAAAGCCGTCTTAATAAAGATTTGAAAGACATGTTGATTAACAGGCTTTTCAAAGGAATGAACGACAACTGAATTATAGACAAGTGGGACACTGGTTCTCCTTAGATTTAGGCAGAGGTTAGATGGCTGCTTTGTCTTTACTATATCCAATTTAACGAGGATAAAACATATGCCTGTAAGTCGCTCAAGAAAGAAGAAAAAGAAAAAATCGCCTTCTCGTAAAAAGGAGGGAATCGTTCCCTATGAGGCCGTGAAGCATAAACTGGTCGAAGTCGAAAGCCCGTTTCCGGATGACCTTCCTTTTGATGAAAGATTGAAAGTCTTTCTCGATATTGCTGAAAGGGCCAATCAGGGCTTTGAAGAAGATTTCCAGAAAACAACCGAGTACCTGAAAGAGTACGATCCGCTATACCTAATATCTTTCTGTGCGTATTATTTTGTTAGCTCCCTTGAAGGAGTGGACAAAGAGGCCATCGATGGCGGACTGGAATTCCATCCATTCTATATCGAAGTTCTGCAATGCATGGCGCTCTTCCATGAAAGAGAAATTTCGGCAGCACCTTTGCTGGAAAGAGCTGAGGATTTCAAGGAAACATTGCAAAGACTAAACACCAATCAGACATTCAGGTATTATAAAATGTCGGAGCCCGCGACATCCCCAGAAGACCTGAATCCTATCCTTGTCAGGATGGAAATGATGGTTCATACGTTGGCAGTAAGAAACTGGGCTTATGAACACCAAATGAAACGGATTAGCTATGACTTAGCTACCGAAGTAGAGACAAAGTTTATCGAAAAATACGACTTCAGCCCAAGTTTATTGCTTGATATTTTATTCGGGCTCGTGGATGCGACCAATGAGAAGTTGAATCGGCATATCAATAAATTAAGGGCTTTCTGGGGAGCAAACAAACCTGCCCAGGTCTTTGACAGATACGAAGAGTCGTTTCCCGACGTAAAAAAAACAGACGCATCGGCGAGAGAATCCATCTGGCAGCAAGCCGGACGAAACCTGAAAACCCTGAAATCGATGTTCCTTGCCCATTCTGACCTAAAATTAGCTTACATCTTCACGTTCAGCCTGGAGGAAATCGCAAAGACCACTGAGTTAAACGTAACGGACGAGGGACTGATAGCCATCATGAATCAGCTTTCCCATGAATTTGGAGAGTTATCAGACTTTAACAGGGATCATATTTTCCTCGGCAACCCTATCCATTCTAAACCGTTTATCAAACTTGAAGATGGCTATTTCAGTGCGATAACGTATATGTTCCCCCATATTGCACTGGAAATGCTTGAAAGTTTTATCAGCAAGGATGCAACCTTACAGGGCAGGTACAACGATTTAAAAGGTAAATATCTCGAAAAGACATTATACACGCTATTTCGACAAGCCTTTCCCGGCGCACAGATTTTCCAGGGCAGTTTATGGCGCTGCCCTCAAGCCGGCAAAACGTTTGAAAACGATCTTATTGTGTTGATAGAAGACTTTGCAATAATAGTTGAGGCGAAATCCGGCAGCGTTAATCCCTCCGCAAAAAGAGGGGGGGATCGCTTATTCAAAGCACTAAAAGACCTCGTTGTCGCTCCCTCCGAACAGGCCATCAGATTCCAATCGTTCCTTGAAGGGGAACAGAAGGTGCATCATTTTGACGCAAAATCCGGAGAAAGGAATATAATCGATTCTACAAAAATAAACTATTACGTGCCCTTGGGGGTTACATTGACTCACTTGGCTTCCATTGGATGTAATCTGAAAAAAATCGTCGACGCAAAAATCACCGACTATTCAATAAATGAATTGGCCCCATCAATAAGCATATCCGACTTGGAGATTATTTTTGAGCTATTGCCTTCAGTCGCTGAAAAGATACATTATCTTTCCAGACGCCGAGAATTCGGTGCCCATGTCCATTTCCAGGGAGATGAACTTGACTTGCTAGCTTTTTATTTGGAATACGGATTCAATATCGGTGACGATGAATACGAAGGTAACCTGCATTTGAATATTACCGGGAAATCCAAAGAACTGGATCCTTATATTTTGGGAGCCCATCGTGGCAAAACTGTTCAAAAGCCGTCATTGCGGCTCACAGACTTCTGGAAGGACATCTTGCATCAACTCGAAGCCAACAAGGGGGTTAGATGGCTCCACTCATCATATATATTGCTCGGTGTCTCATTTGGCGACCAAAAGCAATTTGAACAAGCTTTTTCCAAAGTAAAAAAAGCTGTTTCCAGCAAAACAGCTCTTAAAGACCACAACTGGATGGCGCTTACATATGGGCCAAAGAACAGGAAGTATGTGTTGGTAGGCTATCCTTATATGGGAATAACTAAGGACACGAGAAATGAAATTATGAACGAGATTGTTCTTTGTAGCAAAACCGAAGAAATCAAGGGGATAGTGATCGTAGGCCAAAATTTAGATAAAGGGCATTATCCTTATTCGGTTATAGCCGGTGATTTGGATACAAATTTATTTAACCCATTAAGTCTTGAATAATGTTATTTTCATTTGGCTCCAACACTCTTGGATTCATTATATGCAAGAGTTTATACCCTGAAATTTTATTTTGTTTCCAAAATGCATTATATTTGCTGCATAACGGAAACAAACTGAGGTGGATTTTCTGACATTCAAGGAACGGTTTTTTGAACTCGCATGCTTCAGTACCGACCAGGTATATGCATGGCAGCCGGATTTTGACCGGAACAACTTGGTGCGTTGGACGAAGAAAGGCTATTTGATTCGGCTCAGACAGGGTTATTACACCTTCCCTGAATACAAGGGCAAGGCGGACTACTCCCTATATTTCGCCAATAGGATTTACAAGCCTTCTTACATCAGTTTGCATACTGCGCTGGCGTTTTACGGGATAATCCCCGAGGCGGTGGTTCAGATCACTAGCATCACGACACTGAAGACGCAATCGTTCACCAATGATTTTGGCGAATACGCCTACCATAACGTAAAAGAGGACCTAATGTTCGGGTACGACCTGAAACCAATAGAAGGCAACCGAAATCTCCAGTTTGCCAAACCGGAAAAGGCATTGCTTGATCTGCTTTACCTCTATCCGTTCTATGATAACGAGGTGGAAATGGAGGAACTGAGACTGGATGAGGACTATTTGCAGGACGACCTTGATATGGACTTATTGATGGAATACGGTAAGCGTTTCCAAAGCAACGCGCTACAACAGCGCTTGGGCTTGATGCGCAAAACATATAGGCTATGATTCAGTTGGAACAAGTACGGAATTATTTCCCCGCTACGGTAAGAGACAATGCAGCGTTCGGTAAACATATGATCAAGGAGTATCTGCAATTGGCTATTCTGGACTTCTTATCAACCACGTCGTATGTGCGGAAAACCACTTTCATAGGTGGAACGAACCTCCGGCTGGTCAAGGGGATTGATCGATTTAGTGAAGACCTTGATTTTGATTGCAAGGACTTTTCCAAAGACGAATTTTTTGAGATGACCGATGCCGTTATCCGTTTTTTGGAGCGTTCGGGATGGCAGGTGGAAACACGGGATAGGGATAACCCCAAACTGACCGCTTTCCGTCGCAATATCCATTTCCCTAAGCTGCTGTTTGATATGGGGCTGAGCGGCCATCGGGAAGAACGGTTCCTCATCAAGATCGAAAGCCAGGACCAAGGGGTGGAATACAAACCCGTCATCGCCAACATCAGCGGGTGCGGATTCTTCTTCCCTTTTCCTGTACCCTCCGACGGGGTACTGTGCAGTATGAAGATAGCGGCGATGCTGGCCCGGGCTAAGGGACGGGACTTTTATGACCTGATGTTTCTGCTGGGTCAGGCGAAACCTGACTATGATTTTCTTGAGAAGCGATGTGGAATTGCAACGCTGGAGCAATTGAAATCCGCCACAGCCGAAAGACTGAAAACGGTTGATCTGAAAACCAAGCAGCGGGATTTTGAGCACCTACTCTTTAACCGGGGAAATAGTGAACGAGTATTGCGGTTCGGTGAGTTTATGGCGGCGTTGAGCTGAATGTATTTGAGGTTTGTCCCAAATATTTGCTAAATATGGGACAAATAGCAAGTAAATAAAAGCGTTTGGATATTCTCGAAAATTATCGGGCAATAGATTTAAATTCGCTATATTTGGGCTACTATCCCGCCCAGCATCAGGACAATGCAAAAGAGGGATTGCGTTTTTTGACTTTGTGTTTGCTGTTTCTAACCTCCAAAAGGTTACAAATAGGTTACAGAGAAAAACAAAGTTGAGATAAGTCCTTGAAAATAAACATATTTCGGAGCGTGAGCACCTGCCTTACAAGCAGGGGGTCACTGGTTCGAACCCAGTAGCTCCCACCACCACCCGCCACATGGCGGGTGTTTTTTTTTACCTTGGACGCCTGCACACGCATTACCGACCCCTTCCCGCGGGGTTACGTTCGGGGGTGAAAATTCATAGGATGGTAGGTTATGAAAACAGCAAAATAAAGTATCTTCGTCTATGATAAAAACGATAAGCACCGTAATATTTGATTTGGATGGCACGTTAGCGAACACCTTGCCGCTTTGCATACGGGCATTCCGAGCATCCATTGAACCGCTCGCAAATCGAGCCTTATCGGATCAGGAGATCATCGCTACATTCGGGCCTTCAGAAGAGGGCACCATCATGAAGTTGGCACCAGATCACTATGAACAGGGGGTCGCAGATTATTTAGCATATTACAAAGCTTTCCACGACATGTGTCCCACTGCGTTTGACGGGATTCCGGAATTGCTGGCGATGCTTAACGCCGGCGGTGTAGCGTTGGCCATGGTCACCGGAAAGGGACCTGCGAGCACGCAAATTACCTTAAGCCAATTCCGCTTGGCGGAATATTTCCGGGCCATCGAAACCGGGTCACCTTCGGGACCGGTCAAAGCCATCGGCATCCGGAAAGTATTGGAGATACTCGGAATCAATGATAACAATCAGGCCATTTATGTGGGAGATGCGCCAAGCGACATAATCGCATCCCGTGAAGTGGGCATCCCGGTGATTGGCGCTGCCTGGGCAGAGACGACAGACGCGAGGGCGTTGGAAGCGTTGAACCCGGATGCGTTGTTTTACTCCGTCGCCGACTTTTCGGCGTGGTTACAAAACCGTATTTTCACAACCCTGTGACTTGCAACAAGGCAAACTAGTCGTAAAATTTCCACGCAATGCCTACCCGAAGATTGGCGTTGTTCATCGGATACCTTCGCACTGTATAATATCCCGCCGGCCATAGGTGCTGGTTCACGAAGTTATAACTCAGGAAAAGGTTGGCGCGTTTGAGGGTAGCTGTGGCCCATACATCCACAATGGGATAGGTAGAGAACTCGATTCCCACGTTGTCGTTGTAAAACTGTCCGATGTTAATGGCATAGGAAGGCGTTCGGAAAGGGGTGTTGAAGCGAACGTCAAAACCAAGGTTAAAATCGACAATTTTATAGAGCAGGCCATGGTAGTAGAGGCTATGCCAAGTATAGAGTTCGGGAATAGCGAGTACCGCATTGTAATCCGACTTCTGGTACACCGCGAAATTCTTGAAATGAAATCTTCCGAGTGTGACGTTTTGACCCACGGACAGCTTCAGCAGGTTAATGTTGCTTCCGAGTTGCGTGGGCTCAATAACACGCAGTTTTCGAGAGTCAAGCTCTGGATTATCTACCTCGCTGTAATAGAGATAATTACTTATTAGAAAATATTCCACTTTGCCCGAGAACCCTATGGCAGCATTCTGATAGGAAAATGAGAGGTTGGTGGTTTTGGTCTTCTCAAAATTATGATCCCGGGCATCCCATTGATGGTAGGTATAGTTCACTCGCTGAAACAGCCATTCAGGCGATTTGTTTTGGGTATACGCCCCCAGCACAACCCGGCCAATCGTGTTACTCAGCAGGATGTCTGCCTTGGCTTCGTAAAGGTAGTCTCCAAAGTTTGCTCCTTGCACTATCTGATTCAGATCGCCCGTTATGCTAATTCGATCACTGAACCGGTATCCAACACCGGCTTTCAGGGTACTATTTTGGAGGAATGTGTGGTATCCGCGGTCGCGATACCAGTGCATATCATGCTGGTATCCCAGGTCAATTTTCACCTCATTTTTGATAAAAGCCAGGGATTTTCCCCGCAGGTAAAAACTATAGCCAAAATCGTTGGTAATCGTATTCACCCGTGTGGTATCTTCAGTTAGCCGGTTTTGCACAAAGGGAAAGGCACCATTCAAGTCTTCTTCGTTCTTATAAAACTGGAAATTTTGAAAACGCAGGTTTAGACTGTGGGACATGCGGTTCGTAGGAAGGATCTGCTGTTCGGGCTCACCGGCATGGATTGTATCCAGGCGCCCCAAAAACAGGCTTTGACGAAGGAAGATGCTGTTGTCCCGCCAAGTGTGCCTGGGACGTTCGTCACGGGTGCCTGTAAGCTTGGTAGGTTTCGAGTCGCTGGGCCGCCTATCTGGATCACGGAAAATGGTATCGTTGAGAATGGACCCATTTTCAGTGGAAATAAGCTTATTGAACACCGCGTTCGTCAATAAATTATATCGATGGTTGGCGGATTCATACCAGGCAAAAACGGCAGACTTCAAGTCGTTGTATCGCTGATTGGTGTAATACCCATCGGCACGCGCCGCGTGAAACTCACCGCCGATGTTTAGCCGGGGATTGATATTCTGGGTCACTTTTGCGCGAATAACCTGATCGTCAAAAAAGAACCCGACATTGTACAGTTCGGAAAAGGGTGCCCGTGCTCGGTAATACTTGATGGAATCCGATCGGTAAAGGTATCGCTCCAAACTGTGAAATCCGGTCTGAAATCCGATGCTTTTGTTCGGAACAAAAAGCAGGTCACGCGTAGCCAGCCCGTAACTGCCCAGGTTGATGCTGGGATTCATCGGTTGATTCTGGGGGTTGTAATACTGAAAATTCTGGTGGAGCGTATCGATTTGATAGGTAAACGTGCCTTGCTTCATCATGGCAAGGGTAGTGTATCGTACATACCTTGCCGAATAAATTACACTATCGACTTTATTATCTTCTGCGGCGCGCGCCGAGTCAAGTGCGCTACTAAATTCTTCCTCTTGCGCATACAACGCAGGCAGGAAGGAAAACGAACACACCGAGAGTAGCAAAACGCGAAGCAACACCTTCATTGCTGCAAAGCTACCAATTCTTTCAATATTACCGCCATCTTCGGTTCAGCGGCGGCGGCCACTTCGACGATTTCAGCAAGCGAAACAGGCCGTAAATCTTCGTGGAAACCTTCGTCAGTGATAACCGAAATGGCGAAGACAGGCAACCCCATATGATTGGCCACAACAACTTCGGGCACGGTACTCATTCCCACGATGTCTCCGCCAATGAAGCGCATATAGCGATATTCCGCCCGGGTCTCCAGATTGGGTCCGGGTGTGGATACGTAAATGGCGCGGTGGACTGTAATTTTCCGTTGTTGGGCAATGGCCATCCCCTGTTGAATCATATCGGCGTCATAGGGCCTGCTCATGTCGGGAAAGCGCGGGCCAAAGCGGGGATCGTTAGGCCCCCGCAACGGATTGTCCGGCAAAAGATTGATATGATCGTCAATGATTGCCAGATCACCTTTTCGCATTGCGGGATTGAGAGACCCTGAAGCATTGGATACAAATAATTTATAGATTCCAAGTGCCTTCATGACCCGTACCGGAAACGTAATCTGTTGCATACTGTACCCTTCGTAGTAGTGAAGGCGCCCCTGCATGGCTACGACACGGCGGCCACGGAGTGTACCAAATATCAGTTTGCCGGTATGAAATTCGACGGTGGAAATCGGAAAATTCGGAATATTGGCATACATGAGTTGGTAGCTGATTTCTACTTCCTCGGCAAGTTTGCCCAAGCCTGTCCCCAGAATAATACCGAATTCAGGTGTAAAATCACCGATGCGATGTTTGATAAATGACGTGGTTTCTTCAATCAAATGAAACATAGCTTCAAACTTGTTCGCCAAACTTAGCGTAATTTCCGCAAGCGGCAAAAACTATGTTCGCGTATCGTTGCCGTGGTAAATACTCAGATAGCTTTCGTAACGACTAGGTGCAATCTCCTCGTCACGAAGGGCCGCCAGTACCGCGCATCCGGGTTCATTGATGTGACGGCAATTATGGAAGCGGCAATCGTTCATTAACGCACGCATTTCGGGAAAGAAATGCCCAAGTTCTTGTTGTTCAATATCGATGATGCCCAATTCACGTATTCCCGGTGTGTCAATCAACTGGCCGCCGAAGGGAAGCGTAATCATTTCGGCAAAGGTCGTGGTATGCTTACCTTTGTCTGACCATTCAGAAACCGCTGCCGTACGAAGTTTTGCATGAGGGTGGATGGCGTTAATCAGCGTAGATTTGCCGACACCGGAATGGCCCGAAATCAACGTGGTTTTATTCCGAAGCAAATCTTTTAAACTTTCGACGTTCGTACCTTTAAGGGCAGAAATTTCGTAGCAGGGGTAGCCAATGGCTTTATAGATTCCTTCGTAATCGCGCAATATGTCCAGGCCTTCTTCAGAGAACAGGTCCAGCTTATTAAATAACAACCCTGCGGGTATGTCATATGCTTCGGCGGTGACCAGAAAGCGGTCGATAAACCCTAGAGAAGTAAATGGCGAGGCCAACGTGACCACCAGCAGCGCCTGATCCAGATTGGCGGCGATGATCTGGGCTTGCTTGGATAGGTTTACAGATTTACGGATAATGTAATTCTTTCGTTCATGCAGATGCACAATGATGGCAGTATCGCCGGCGGCTTCCGCTTCGAGCGTGATGTCCACCCAGTCGCCGACCGCGATGGGGTTCGTGGTTTTGATGTCTTTGGTTCTGAATTTGCCCTTGATCCGGCACTTGTAAGTATTGCCGTCGTCAGCAAGCACCTCATACCAGCTCCCCGTTGATTTGGTGACAAGGCCCCTCATTCCATTACCCGTTGTATCCGTTTGTATCTACCGCCATTGCTGCAAAAGTCGTAAATTTATTTGTGAAGTTATGAATTTGTGCAATGCATCTCATCGCTATCGCCTATCTTTGTACGACACCAATACGTAAAGCACAGGTGAAAAAATTGTTTCTTTTAGATGGTATGGCCTTGATCTACAGGGCTTATTTTGCATTAAGTAAAACTCCAAGAATCACTTCGACGGGATTTAACACGTCTGCGATATTCGGATTTGCCAATACGTTGCTTGAATTGTTACGCACACAGCAACCCTCGCACGTCGCCGTCGTGTTTGATACGATGGCGCCCACGAATCGGCACGCCGAGTTCGAATCGTATAAAGCAAACCGACAGGCCATTCCCGAAGATCTGGCCGCGGCGATCCCCTATGTATATAAATTGATAGAAGGATTCAACATACCCCTCATTACGTTAGATGGCTATGAGGCTGACGACATCATCGGCACATTGGCAAAACAGGCTGAAGCCCGTGGATATACGGTATATTGCATGACCCCCGATAAGGATTTCGGGCAATTGGTGTCAGAGCGCGTCTTCATCTATAAACCCGCCCGATTGGGCAATGGAGCGGAAGTCCTTGGCGTGAAGGAGATACTGGAAAAGTGGGAAGTAACCGACGTCAAGCAGGTGATCGATATCCTGGGGCTTTGGGGAGATTCCGTGGATAACATACCGGGCATACCGGGTATCGGCGAGAAGACGGCCAAGGACCTGATTAAACGCTTTGGTTCCATGGAGAATATATTGGCTAATACCGATCAGCTCAAAGGCAAGCAAAAGGAAAATCTAGAAACGTTTGCGGAGCAGGGGCTGATTTCGAAAAAGCTAGCGACCATTCAATTGGATGTACCCATTGAATTGGACGAAGAGAAGTTGGTGCTGCGCGAACCCGATCGGGAAGCCCTAGAGCCGCTATTTGCTGAGTTGGAATTCCGTACCCTTGGCAAGCGGGTTTTTGGTGAAGAGTTTAACGTGCTGGACGGAAAGTCGACCGTAGGTGCACAGATGGATCTGTTCGGAAACGCGGTCGACAGCAGCTTGCAGACTCCGGATGCGGCAGCCGAATATGTGCCACCTACGGCCGGCCGTAGTGTCCACAACACACCCCATACCTATTTCCTGGCGGATACGCCGGAGCTGCAACAGGAATTGGCCGCTTTGTTATCCAAACAGCGAAGTTTTTGCTTTGACACGGAAACCACGGGTACAGACGCAAACACCGCAGATTTGGTGGGTCTTTCTTTTGCCATTGAACCGGGCAAGGCTTGGTATGTTCCCGCGTGCCCCGATCGCGATGAATGCCTGCGGTTACTAGCCTATTTTAAACCCGTGTTCGAGGACGAGACCATAGAAAAAATCGGACAGAATACAAAATACGACATCCTTCTCCTTGCCCGGTATGGCATCACCGTGCGGGGACCGTTGTTCGATACGATGCTGGCACATTACCTCATCGATCCGGATACGCGGCACGGAATGGATGTCCTGGCTGAAAATTACCTAGGCTATACGCCGATCTCCATTACAGAACTGATTGGCCCGAGGGGTAAGAAACAGGGAAACATGCAGGATGTCGATATAGAAACCATCAAAGAATACGCTGCGGAGGATGCCGATATTACCTTGCAGCTGAAGGCGGTTTTTGAACCCTTGCTGGAGCAGGCAGAGGCTATCGAACTGGCTAAAAAGGTAGAGTTTCCATTGGTGCATGTACTTGCCGAAATGGAACAATGCGGAGTCAATATTGATGTACCGGTACTGCGGCAATTCTCGGAAACCTTGGAACGTGAGTCGTCTGTAATTGAGAAAACCATTTATGAAAAAGCGGGTGTTAGATTTAACATCGCTTCGCCGAAGCAACTTGGCGAAGTGCTTTTTGAAAAATTACAGCTTGACCCCAAAGCCAAAAAAACCAAAACCGGACAGTATAAAACCGGCGAAGATGTACTCCTGGCATTAGCTCCCAAGAGCGATATTGTAAAAGATATTCTGGAGTTCAGACAATTGCAGAAACTCAAATCGACCTATGTGGATGCACTTCCTCAGCTGATAAACCCCATCACCGGGCGGGTACATACATCCTATAACCAAGCTGTAGCGGCCACAGGCCGGCTGAGTTCGACAAACCCCAATCTTCAAAATATTCCCATCCGTACGGAGCGGGGAAGGGAAGTGCGCAAAGCATTTATACCGAGGGATGACGACCACGTGATTTTATCCGCCGATTATTCGCAGATTGAATTACGGTTGGTGGCTCACATGAGCGGAGATGAAGGTATGCTGGATGCATTTGCGAAAGGCTTGGACGTGCACCGGGCCACTGCGGCGAAGGTATATGGGGTGTCGTTGGATGAAGTTAACTCTGAACAACGGAGAAATGCCAAAGCCGTTAATTTCGGCATCATCTATGGTCAGTCAGCTTTCGGCCTCTCCCAGAACCTGGGTATTCCTCGAACGGAAGCAGCACAGATCATCGAACAGTATTTTGCGCAATATCCAGGCATCAAGCGTTATATGAATGACACCATCAATTTCGCGAAAGAAAATGGCTATGTAGAAACGTTGCTGAAACGGCGGCGTTATCTGAGAGACATCAATTCGGCCAATCAAACCGTAAGGGGGTTTGCCGAACGAAATGCCATTAACGCACCGATCCAGGGGTCGGCGGCGGATATGATTAAGATAGCCATGATTGCGATACACGAGGCAATTAAGCAACGCGGATTGCGCGGCAAGATGACCATGCAAGTGCATGATGAACTGGTATTTGACGTCCCAAAGGAGGAGTTGCCCGTATTCCGCGAACTTGCTGAGCTGCATATGAAAAATGCCTTGGTGATGTCTGTTCCAATTGTGGTCGAAGTGGGAGTTGGGCGTAATTGGCTGGAAGCTCATTAGGCATTAGACAGGTATGGTTGCGTTGCGGTTAGGGCTGTTCTTCTGTTTGCTGGTATTTTCACCGATAACCTTGGCAAATGGGTTGGATTCGACCCAAAAAGTTCCCCATTATTACGAAAGCGCACCCAACGGGCAGACCCGGTTTTTCTATGACGATCACTATTTTTTAGCCGATAAGAACTGTCAGTTTAAGGCGGTCGAACGTGTAGCAAATTATGATTTCCAGCAGCGGGTGTTTGTTGGTCCATTCATTGACCTTAACAACCAGGGCCGGGTGGTTCTAAGAGGAAACTATCAAAACGGCAAGAAAGCTGGAAAATTCACTGCATATCATCCAAACGGGCAGATTAAGTGGGAAGGCACCTATATACAAGATGTTCCCGACGGGTTGTGGAAATATGCTTATCCGGATGGAAAGCCGCTGCTCGAAGTGGAATACGGCGACCAAGGGATAAAGATCCGTAATTTCTGGGACCGCCGCGGTCGTCAACGGGTAGTCGACGGAAACGGACAATACGAGTTTGCCGTTGAAGCCGATGGCTACAACGAATTCGGATACGTTCGGTATACGCGTAAGGGGAAGGTGGTTGATGGTCAACCCCATGGCAACTGGATCATTGAATACATCTTCAGCGACGGCAAGAAAGAGGGCGCAGGACACGAGTTTTATCAACACGGCAGGTTCATCCGTGGATACGAAAGTTACAAGGACGAAGAATTCTCCGATGCAGCGAGATACCGGCTGCTGCCTGTCGACTTTTTTACCCGGGCCGAAACACTTATTGGCAAGGAATGTTCCATCGATGAATATTCAGGGTTTACCGGTTATTTAAGTAACCATCTGGAAGATTGGTTTGAAGGTGAATTGGATGAAATACCCGAACCGTTGAATATTAAATTTACTGTCACTGTGAGTCGGACCGGAGAACCCGAAAAAATAGAAATGGGTACGACGTTTACCCGGAAACGGTACGCCGATTTGTTTGTCGAGGGAATTAAGTGGGTGAGGTTTTGGTTCCCGTCGTTCGCAGACGGGAAATTCATTGACGATAAGCTCACGGTAACCATGGAAGCATTTCCCGATATTGCGGAGCGGAAACTTCGTTTTTTTGACGTCAAAGTCCGGCGGGAGAAAGGAATTTGACACTTGCATAACCTCCGTAAGTTGCCTAACTTCGCTAGCTAAATTCGTTATATGACCATTCACAAAGAAGGATATACCAGTATTGCGATTGTTGCATTGCTTATTTTGGTTGCCAATGCGCTGGTGCACTACTTCCTACCGGATAATGTGTGGATCGCTTGGTTCACTTACGTGCTGTCGTTTTTGCTGTTTGTGACAATCCTTCAGTTTTTCCGGAGCCCTAAACGGCGGATCGCCACGGATGAAAATCTCATTTTATGCCCGGCAGATGGCAAGGTCGTCGTGATCGAAGAAGTGGAGGAAACGGAATATTTCCAAGACAAGCGCCTACAGGTGTCCATCTTCATGTCGCCCGTCAACGTTCACATCAATCGGAATCCCGTGAGCGGTTTGGTCACATTTTTCCGTTATCATCCGGGCAAATACCTGGTGGCTTGGCATCCCAAATCATCGACCCTCAATGAGCGGACAACAATAGCTGTGCGCACCGAACAGGGAAAGGAAATACTTTTCCGGCAAATTGCCGGAGCCCTGGCACGACGTATCGTTTGGTATGTGAAAGAAGGTGCTTCCGTACAGCAGGGGAAGGAGTTTGGGTTTATCAAATTTGGCTCACGCGTAGACGTCTTCTTGCCATTGGATGCCAAAGTCGATGTTAAAATCGGCGACAAGGTCTCCGGCGGCCTTACGGTGCTGGGCCGGTTTCACTAGTCTTTAATCTGCTGCAACGATGAGGTTTCTCTGGTTTGTTTTCATCAATGCGTGTGCCGTTGGCATTTCCATTGCCTGTGTGAACTTTTATTTCCAGCACAGCTGGCTCCACTTTCTCATCACCTTTGCCATCTCGTTTGCCATCAGTTTTTTTGCTTTTTATTACTTATTTCAACGCTATATATATAACAAGATTAGGTTGATTTATAAATTGATCCATAACCTGAAGTTGGGCAAGGACCTGAAAGACGCATTGGGCGAAAAAATGAGCGATGACCCAATCAACGACGTGGAAAAACAAGTAAGGGATTGGGCGAAAGAAAAAAAAAGGGAGATAGATGCACTAAAGGATCAGGAGAAATTCCGACGGGAATTCCTCGCCAATATTTCACATGAATTCAAGACGCCGCTATTTGCCGTTCAAGGGTATATCGATGCGTTACAAGACGGCATGATGCAAGAGGATCCAGAAATGGCTGCTCAGTTTTTGACTAAAGCCTCTCAGAATTTGGATAGATTGACATTTTTAATCAAAGACCTTGACGAAATATCCAAATTGGAAAGTGGCCAGATTCCTATCAACTACCAGAAGTTCGACTTGGTGATTTTGATCAAAGAGGTGCTCGAATCCATGGAAGATAAAGCCAAATTACATGATATATCTTTGGTGTTCAAGGAAAAGTACCATTCTTCCACACTGGTTAAAGCTGACCGGGAGAAAATCAGACAAGTACTGGTCAACCTGGTAAGCAATTCAATAAAGTATGGAAAGACGCGAGGCCATACGAATATACGAATTTATGAGTTGTTTGAAGCCGTACTGGTCGAAGTGACGGACGATGGCATTGGAATCGATGAAAAGAACCTACCGAGGGTTTTTGAACGGTTTTACCGGACAGATAAAAGCCGCTCGCGCAAAATCGGCGGTTCCGGATTAGGCCTAGCAATTGTAAAGCATATCATCGAAGCTCATCAACAAACCATCAACGTGCGAAGTACAGAAGGTATGGGAACGACTTTTGCATTCACACTCGAAAAAATAAAGCCGTCCATTTAGGCTTCCCTAAACCCAGCAAGTTAACATGGAACAATCTGTTAATTAACATTAAGTTAACATTAACGTTATATTTTTGCAGAAATATTTTGTTTATGTCACTCAATAGTATATTCCAGTATTTTGTTCCCAAAGACAAGAAATTCTTTCCCCTGTTTGAGCAAGCCAGTAGTAACTTGATTGACATGGCGAAATTATTGAAAGAGCTGGTAAATCTGGCCGATCACAGTAAACGGAAGGAATTGTGCCGGAAAATCGAAGACCTAGAACACCGCGGTGACGATATTTCCCACCAGATCCATTTAGAGCTGGGCAAAAATTTTATCACACCGTTCGACCGGGAAGATATCCATACATTGACCAGTTCGCTGGATGATGTGGCAGACTTTATACACGGAGCTTCCAACCGGATAGATCTCTATAAGTTGGAAAAGATTACTGATCCCATTATTGAGATAGCCGATCTGATCCTGGAGGCTACGGAAGATGTGGCTAAAGCAGTTCACGAATTACGCGACCTTAAAAATATTCGGAATATCACCGACTCGTGCGTCCGTATTAACAGTATTGAAAATAAAGCGGACTACATTTTTGATAAGGCCGTAGGTGAACTGTTTGAGTTCGAAAAAGATGCAATCGCGCTAATAAAGTATAAAGAGGTATTGTCTGCGATGGAAACCGCCACCGATAAGTGCGAAGACGTAGCCAACGTGTTGGAAAGCATTTTAGTGAAAAACGCCTAATTAAATAATCCCGAAAGCGTATTATGGTCACAACACTATTGGTTATTGTTATTATTCTTGCGATAGCTTTCGATTATATCAATGGATTCCATGACGCGGCGAATTCGATTGCTACGATTGTGTCAACAAAAGTGTTGTCACCCTTCCAGGCTGTATTATGGGCGGCTGCTTTCAATTTTGCAGCTTATTTTTATTTTACCGACCATAAAGTAGCCAACACCATCGCAAAAACTGTACTCGAACAATACATCACACTTGAAGTAATTTTCGCGGGATTGATGGCCGCAATCGGTTGGAATCTCTTCACCTGGTACTATGGTGTCCCCTCCAGCTCTTCCCATACATTAATCGGTGGGTTTGCGGGCGCAGGCATGACCCATGCGTTTATCCTAGGCGACAGCGCCATCGGCGCTATCAACTTAAAGGCCACGTTACAGATCATATCGTTTATCGCATTGGCCCCGCTCATCGGCATGTTCATTGCCGTGGTTATCACCCTTTTGATCATCAATATATCCAAACGGGCCAAACCCTCGGTTGCCGAATGGTGGTTTAAAAAACTTCAACTGGTCTCATCCGCAGCGCTGAGCTTTGCACATGGAGGTAACGATGCCCAGAAAGTAATGGGGATTATCTTTGTGGCAATGGTTGCAGGAGGGTATCTCGAGTCGGGCGCCGCCATGCCGGAATGGATCCCCCTCACCTGTTATTCAGCCATTGCCTTAGGGACCATGAGCGGCGGGTGGAAAATTGTAAAGACCATGGGCACTAAAATCACGAAAGTGAATGCTCTGGAAGGTGTAGGGGCCGAAACGGCTGCCGCCGTAACATTGGGAATTACCGAACATTTCGGCATTCCGGTATCTACCACCCATACCATTACGGGTTCAATCATCGGTGTTGGCGTCGTGAAGCGAGTCTCTGCGGTAAGATGGGGCGTTACCATCAGTCTTTTGTGGGCTTGGGTACTGACGATTCCGGTATCTGCGATACTTGCTGGTGCTACCTACGCCGTTATCCACTATTTGTTCTAAACGGCTTTCCGCTCGGTTTGCTTCCGGTTTATGACGCCAAATTTCTTTTGGCTTTTTTTAGGAAACCATATGATTAATCTGTAGATTTACATCGTTTTTGCCAAACTGCCTATAAAAGTAGACATAAACAAGGCAATTTTCCGAGGTGGCCTATCGTGCGTTTGAAGTTTCTTGACAGCATTTAACCCGTTTCCAAGAGGAAACCGGTCGACAGCATAGAATTAGCAAAAAAGTTTATAACTGATTGTTAAACAGCTGAGTGAGTTCTTTATAGATTATTTTTCTAGTGCCTGTTAGTGGGTTTTTTTTAGAAAATCACAGAAAAGAAAAAAACTGGAATAGTATTTGCAAATATTGCGTGAATCAAACTATTGGTTATTTTTGCGAAAAATTAGACAATTAAAAATTTTTAACCTTAAAAAAAACAAGAGTATGAATTATTCTACAATCAAAACGGCAGTTGCTTGCTCGCTCGTTGCGGCCTTAGGGTTGACCGAAACGGTGCAGGCGCAAGAGCCGACTGTATTTGGCGGAAGGCGTCAATACAGGACGTGGTCAATTGGGGTCAACGGTGGTTTTACAACGCCATCTGTGATCATCGGTGGATCAAATGCATTTAATGAAAAAGTAGGTTTTGGCGGATATAAACTTCGCGAATACTACGGAATCACAGTTCGCAAGCAATTGTCAAGCTGGTTCGGTTTGGAAGCTGCCGGTAACCGTGGCCGTATCTTTACGTACAACAACAACGGTGTAGGAAATGCTTACTTGTTCCCGGCAGAAAACGGTGCCGCAGCTGCGCCTGCCGGTGGATACCAATCTGCAGAAACTTCAGTACAATATGCTGCTAGCTTGAATGGTGTGTTCCAATTGGCTACCATCGACTTCCTGCGCCGCGAAAATGCAGTTAATTTCTATGCAAGCGTAGGTTACGGCTTAATCGCATTTAACCCTGTAGGTTATACAGATGCAGACGGTTCAGCCGGTGCTTGGGATAACAAAGGCGGTTGGGGCGAAGAATTTAACGCTGACCGTGAGTTAGTAGGTGATCGCGACTTCAAACGGGAAACTTACATCCCGGTTGGTGTAGGCGTGAAGTTCAAACTTTCTGACCGCGTAGCATTGAACTTGGGCTACACGATGAATTTCGTAGATGACAAGGCGCTGTTTGGTCCGGTAGTTGACCGTGCTGCTAACGACAAATTCTCGTATACCTACGCTGGGTTAGAATTCTCTTTGGGTTCTTCTTCGAAACCAGATTTGACTTGGCACAACCCTGTATCAACGTTGTATGATGAGTTGAAAGACCCTTCATTGCGTAACGAGCTTGAGGCTTTGAAGCAACGCGTATCTACGCTGGAAGGCCTTGTTGATGAGTTGAGCCGCGACGAAGACGGTGACGGTGTATCTGACAAATTTGACAAGTGCCCAGGCACACCTGCAGGTACTCAGGTTGATGGTGCTGGTTGCCCAATCAAATTCCCCGAGCCTCAAACTCAACAGTCTTCAGCTACCTATTCAAACATCCAGTTTGAATTTGACAGCTCAGTATTGAAGACCGAGTCTTACTCAACTCTTGATCGGTTGTCTTCTGATCTGCGCGAAAGCGGTGCTACCGTTACCTTAGACGGCCACGCATCTGCAGAAGGTTCAGAAGCTTATAACTTGAACCTGTCAAGAGACCGGGCGAACTCTGTAAAACAATACTTGGTTAATTCAGGCGTAGACGCAGCCAAAATCAACGTACAAGCGTTTGGCGAGTCAGCTCCGATTGCTTCTAATGCAACCGAAGAAGGCCGCGTACTTAACCGTCGTGTTGAAATCAAAAGATAAGTAATTTATTCGAATTACAGTCCTAAAACGGCTGCCTCATACAGGCAGCCGTTTTTGCATTTCACGAGCCTAACCGAGATACTCTTAAAACTTTTTCCAAATCTTATTGTTTAATCTGTAGTGTTAGACTAAAAATGTTATACGATGAGCAATCTGAAATTAAAAGGAACCTGGAACGAGTTAAAAGGAAAAGCTAAACAGCAATATGCTGATTTAACCGATGACGATTTATTATATGAAGAAGGGAAAGAAGATGAGCTGATTGGCCGTATTCAGAAGAAGACCGGCAAAGCCCGTGATGAGGTGGTAGATTGGTTGAATCGATTGTAATCGGCTTAACAGATTAGGCGAAGAAGCGTTATGGACAGTTGTCCATAACGCTTCTTCTTTTTAACTTCGTCCCATGTCAAAAAAACAACCTTCTATACTTGTCGTCAATGACGATGGTATCACGGCACCTGGTATCAAGGTATTGATTGAAGAAATGCAGAAACTGGGTCGCGTGACTGTTGTTGCACCTGAAGGACCCCAATCCGGAACGGGCCATGCGATTACGATCGGAAAGCCGTTGCGTATTGATCGCGTCTACATTTACCCGGATGTGGAAATGTATAAATGTTCGGGCACCCCGGTAGACTGCGTAAAGCTCGCCGTAAACAAGGTGTTCAAGGGAAGGAAGCCCGATATATGTGTGTCGGGGATCAACCACGGTCTGAATAGCTCCATCAATGTATTATATTCCGGCACCATGTCTGCGGCGGTAGAAGGAGCAATCGAAGAAATTCCTTCGTTGGGATTTTCATACGATGATCTGGAAAATGATGCCGACTTTTCGAACTGCCGTCCGTACGTGAGAAGCATTACCAAGCAAGTCCTCAAAACAGGCTTGGCCAAGGGAACGCTGCTTAATGTTAATTTTCCAAAGACCGACCGGATAAAAGGAATCAAGATTTGCCGTCAGGCCGACGCTAAATGGGCGGAAGAATTCGATGAACGAAAGGACCCCAATAATCGCAGCTATTACTGGCTTACCGGCGTATTTCAGCTGCGTGATCGGGGAGAAGACACGGATGTATGGGCGTTGCAGAACGGCTACGCTTCGATCGTGCCTGTTCAATTCGATATGACGGCACATCACGCAATACCCGAACTGAACTCCTGGGAGTTCGAAATCCAGTAAGTAATGCAGCGAAATTCTTTATTTTCGGGAGTCGGTATCGGACTGTTGCCTCCTATAATCGCGCACGTACTGCCGATGTTGATTCCCGGAATTCTTTCCCACGGTTTCAAACCACTAGGTTTATATGTCATAGCCGCGTTAATTAACCTGTTTCTTGTTCGTTATTTCTACCGCAGGGAGCTTGAACCAACGGCGCGTGGCGTGCTTTTGATTACCTTTGCATTAGCGATGTTGCTGATTTTTACTAAGAAGTTATCGTTGATATGAGGTTAACCCTGGGATTTTCCCCCTGTCCAAATGATACGTTTATTTTTGACGCACTGATCCACCATAAAATCGACACGGAAGGGTTGGACTTTGAGGTGTATTACGAAGACGTGGAAACGTTGAATCAGAAAGCGTTCAAGGGTGAACTCGATGTTACCAAACTGAGTTACCACGCTTACGCGTACGCGGTGGAAAATTACGTACTGCTGAACGCGGGAAGCGCTTTGGGCTTTGGCGTCGGGCCCTTGCTGATCTGCAAACGCCCTGAATTGACGGATAGCAGCTCCGTTCCCGAAAATTTGTTAGTAGGAATACCGGGGAAATACACGACCGCGAATTTTCTTTTGGGGTTGGCATATCCCCATTTAGTCAATAAACAGGAAATGGTATTCTCAGCCGTCGAACAGGCACTGCTTGATGAACGAATCGATCTGGGCCTGATTATCCACGAGAACCGCTTTACCTACCAAGACAAAGGGCTGCATAAGATTATGGATCTCGGCGATTACTGGGAGCGTACTACCGGTGCACCCATCCCGTTGGGCGGAATCGTAGCGAAACGCCAGTTGCCGGAAGAAATCCTACACCGGATCGACCGTGTAATCCGCAAAAGTGTGGAATATGCGTTTGCCAATCCGAAATCCGGCCTGGACTTTATCCGCTTACATGCACAGGAGATGAGCGAAGCCGTAATGTATAAGCATATTGAATTATACGTTAATCGATATTCGCTATCGCTAGGCGACGAAGGAAAGACAGCTATCCGGACACTTTTTGATAAAGCTTGGGGGATGGGGCTGATTCCCCAAACAAACCAGGGTTTATTTTTATCCTAGCACCTTTCGCCAACGGATGGGATTGTGTCAAGTCGGATGTCCCAAATCTCAAATCTAATAACTAACTTTGCCCATTATGCCATAATGACGGTAATGGCCGTTTGGTGTTATTATTGAGCATGCCATATCATTTAAGAGATAACTGATGTTAACATTTTTAAGTAAAATATTTGGTAGTAAGTCCGAGCGGGACATCAAACATATTCAGCCATTGGTTGAAAAAATCAAAACTGAGTATGCGAAGCTGGAATCCCTCTCGAACGATGAACTCCGAGCAAAAACTGCTGATTTCAAAAAACGTATTAAGGAATACCTTGCTGACATTGATTCAGAGATAACCGCACTGAAAGCAGAGGCTGAACAGGAAGGAATCGATATGACTCAAAAAACAGCCATCTACGATAAGGTTGACAAATTGGGTAAGGATCGGGACCAAAAGCTGGAAGAGGTTCTGATGCAAGTATTGCCTGAGGCGTTCGCCGTCGTCAAAGAAACCGCCCGTCGTTTCACGGAAAATGCAGAGCTTGAAGTAACTGCGTCGGATTTCGACCGAGAAATTGCCGCGTCCAAGCCGCATGTGCGGATCGTGGGCGATAAAGCTTTTTGGAATCACACCTGGATTGCTGCCGGAAATGAAGTAACCTGGAACATGGTACATTACGATGTACAGCTGATCGGAGGTATCGTGTTACATGAAGGCAAAATCGCTGAAATGGCTACGGGGGAGGGCAAAACGCTCGTAGGAACCCTACCCGCATACCTGAATGCCCTGTCCGGACAAGGGGTGCATATCGTAACCGTGAATGATTACCTGGCCCGACGCGACTCCGAGTGGAACGGCCCCTTGTTTGAATTCCACGGTCTGCGTGTCGATTGCATTGATAAACACCAACCAAATTCACTTTCCAGACGGAATGCCTATGCCGCTGACATTGTATTTGGCACCAATAATGAATTCGGCTTTGATTACCTGCGTGACAATATGGCGCAGTCACCCGACGCGTTGGTACAACGAAAACTGCATTTCGCCATGGTAGACGAAGTGGATTCGGTACTGATTGACGACGCGCGTACGCCCCTAATCATTTCAGGGCCAATTCCCCGTGGAGATGAACATGAATTTTACGAACTCAAACCGCGTATCGAACGCTTGGTTAATACCCAAAAGGCATTTATCAATGGCGTTTTGAATGACGCAAAAAAGGCCATTGCAGGGGGCGACACCGGCGTGGAAGGCGGTGGGCTTGCCTTATTGCGCGCGCATCGGGGATTACCCAAGAACAAGGCACTTATTAAATTTCTCAGCGAGGGCAGCAACCGGCAAATCCTTCAAAAAACCGAAAATTATTACTTGCAGGAACAAAGCAAGAATATGCCCAAAGTAGATGCCGAGTTATATTTCGTCATCGATGAAAAAAACAATCAGGTAGAGCTCACGGAAAAAGGTATTGAGCTGATTACCGCCTCGGGAGAAGATCCCAATTTCTTTATTATGCCCGACGTCGGCACGGACGTGGCAGAAATTGAAAGGTCAGGACTCAGCCCGGAAGAAAAGTTGGCGAAAAAAGAAGAATTGATGCGTGATTTTTCCGTCAAGTCTGAACGCATTCACTCGGTCAACCAATTGCTTAAAGCCTATACGCTGTTTGAGCGGGACGATGAGTACATCATCGATGAGGGCAAGGTGAAGATTGTGGATGAACAGACGGGACGTATCATGGAAGGCCGCCGGTATTCTGACGGTCTGCATCAAGCCATCGAGGCAAAGGAAAACGTGAAAGTCGAGGATGCAACGCAGACCTACGCTACGATCACCTTACAGAATTATTTCCGCATGTATCACAAGCTAGCGGGCATGACCGGTACAGCAATTACGGAGGCGGGAGAACTTTGGCAGATTTACAAACTGGATGTGGTCGAAATTCCTACCAATGTGCCTACTCAGCGGGAAGACCGCCACGATCTGATTTACCGCACCGCCCGTGAAAAATATAATGCCGTGGCCGAAGAAATCCATCGGCTCACCCAGGAAGGACGCCCGGTACTGGTAGGTACCACTTCTGTGGAAATATCAGAACTGTTGAGCCGGATGCTTAAATTGCGTGGTGTAAAACACAATGTGTTAAACGCCAAGCTGCACCAACGTGAAGCAGACATCGTGGCCGAGGCCGGACAGCCGGGCATGGTGACCATCGCCACCAACATGGCCGGCCGTGGTACGGACATCAAATTGGGGCCAGGGGTTAAGGAAGCGGGCGGTTTGGCCATCATCGGTACGGAACGCCATGAATCACGCCGCGTAGACCGACAGTTGCGCGGTCGTGCAGGCCGGCAGGGAGACCCTGGGTCATCCCAGTTTTTCGTATCGCTCGAAGATCCGCTGATGCGTTTGTTTGCCTCAGAACGGATTTCCAACATCATGGTGCGCATGGGCGTGCAGGAAGGTGAGGTCATGCAACACAGCATGCTTACCAAGTCCATTGAGCGCGCACAAAAAAAGGTGGAAGAAAACAACTTCGGCATCCGTAAACGACTGTTGGAGTACGACGATGTTATGAATTCCCAGCGTACGGTGATCTATGCCAAACGGAAAAACGCCTTGTTTGGAGAGCGTTTGGATGTAGACCTCAATAATACAATTTTTGATGTGGTAGAAGAGTTGGTGGCAGCCAGCAAAGACTCGGGCACCTATGAAGAATTCCAACTGGAAGTGATTCGTGTCTTCTCCATTGATCCCGATATTGACGCCGAAGAATTTGGACATAGCAATGTGATCTCGCTAACGGACAAGCTATTTGCACAGGTAATCGCCTATTATCATGAAAAAGCCGAAAAAATAGCAAAGCAGACATTGCCCGTCCTGACGGACGTATTTGCCACACGCGGCGGACAGATCGAAAATATTGTGGTTCCTTTTTCGGACGGTCTCCGCGGCATCCAAGTGGCGACCAACCTCAAAAAAGCCGTCGAATCCGGCGGAAAAGAGGTCTTTAAGTCTTTCGAAAAAGGAGTTGTCCTCGCCTTAATTGACGAAGCATGGAAAGAACACCTTCGGGATATGGACGAATTGAAGCAATCCGTACAAAATGCCGTCTACGAACAAAAAGACCCGATTATCATCTATAAGATGGAGGCGTTTAATCTGTTTAAGGAAATGCTGGTCAATATGAATAAAGACGTCGTCGGGTTTCTTTTTAAGGGCGAAATCCCTAACCAGCAACCACAGGATGTACGTGAAGCTCGCCCACTGCCCCGGCAGGAAGCGAGGGTAAAAACATCCAAGCCGGAGTTGGTGGCATCAGGCGGCGGCACCCCGGTCGAAGACACCCGCGAAGTGCAACGTACGCAGCCTATCCGCAACGAGCAAAAAGTAGGGCGAAACGATCCTTGCCCTTGCGGAAGCGGCAAAAAGTATAAAAATTGCCACGGCGCATAGACGCAAAAAAATAAGTATAATGGTTAAATTAGGCTTTACACTGATTGGTTTGCTCCTATGTTTTTCTGGCAATATGGGATATGCCCAGCGGAAAGGAGAAGTAGAGGTGGTAGCCGACCCGCTCATCGGCTTGATGCAGCGGACCCGTATGGGTACCATGATCTCGGCCGCACCCGCGAACAAACCACCTGTTGACAGGAAAAATGCTACACGTACGACGGCTATGGGTTTCCGTGTCCAGATTTATTCTGGAGCAAACCGCTCGGAAGCTTATTCGGAGCAAGCCCGCTTCAAGACGCTATATAAAGACATCGATACCTACATCAGTTACGAAGAACCCAATTACCGCGTGAAAGTGGGTGACTTTCGAAGCCGGGGCGAAGCGCAGGACCTGATGCAGGGCCTGCGGAAACAGTTTAACAACGTATTTATATTTACCGAGGAGATCTACGTATACCAATAAAGAAATAGGTAATGAGGGATAAAATTAATTCGATCGCCACACAAATCTATGAAAACACGGTGGCCAACCGAAGGCACCTTCACCAAAACCCGGAACTGTCATTTGAGGAATATGAAACTTCTGCATTTGTAAAAGCGGAATTAGACAACTTGGGAATTCCGTATACGCCGATGGCGAATACAGGTGTGGTGGCGCACATAACTGGTGAAAAAAACTCGGATCGGGTAGTTGCCTTACGTGCGGATATGGACGCACTTCCCATTACCGAAGTACCCGGCCGCGAATACGGTTCAAAACGAGATGGCGTGATGCATGCGTGTGGCCATGACGTGCATACCTCTTCGTTATTGGGAACCGCACGTATCCTTCAGTCACTAAAAGCAGATTTCGGCGGAACCGTTAAACTGATTTTTCAACCCGGGGAGGAACGCCTACCCGGCGGTGCCAGCTTAATGATCAAAGACGGCGTATTGCAGAACCCTGCACCCCAAGCGGTCGTCGGTCAGCACGTGATGCCCTCAATCCCGGCGGGCAAGGTAGGTTTCCGTGCAGGGAAATACATGGCTTCTACCGATGAACTGTACGTAACCGTAACCGGAAAAGGAGGGCACGGTGCGCAGCCGCAGCAAAATATTGATCCGGTGGTAATTACCGCCCACATTCTAACCGCTCTACAACAACTTGTAAGCCGCATTGCCGATCCGAGAATGCCGAGCGTGCTGTCCTTCGGTAAAATAATTGCTAACGGTGCAACAAACGTGATTCCTAATGAGGTGTACCTCGAAGGCACATTCCGCACATTCGACGAGAAATGGCGCAAAGAAGCTCACAAACGCATGAAAAAAATGGCAACCGGCATTGCGGAAGCCATGGGCGCTACCTGCGATTTTGACATTCGCATTGGCTATCCTTTCCTTGTTAATGAGGAAAAATTGACGGGCCAGGTACGGGGCTATGCGGAAGAATTTCTTGGTAAGGAAAATGTGTTGGATTTAGACCTTTGGCTTGCGGGCGAAGACTTCGCCTATTATTCGCAGGAAACCGACGCCTGCTTTTACCGACTAGGTACGGGTAACGAGGCGAAGGGAATCACATCGGCGGTGCACACACCGACCTTTGATGTTGATGAAAGTGCGCTGGCACTCAGTACCGGACTGATGGCCTACATCGCCTTGCGGCAATTAGGCAATTAAGAAGGTCGCCCCATGTCTTCGCACCATTTTGTTAGAGAAGACCAAGAGCCCGCACTGATCATCGCAGATGTAAATGGCATTTCGTTATCCCTACTAAATCAGTTGCTGGAATGGAATCCGATGATCATCTTGGATCGGCATAGCCTGGATTCCGTTATGGAACTGGGAATCAAAGCAGACGTGCTCGTTGCCGACGAACCTGTAGAGCTATCCCAAGATCATATCCGTATTTTACCAATCGCTACGTCATTTCTGGATACAGCCCTCAACTACCTGATAAAACGAAGGTGCCGTGCCGCTAACATTGTATCAACACACACGATGCCTGACGTACTGCTTCGCTATGCAGCGAAAATCCAAGCAGTCCTTTTGGGCAATGGCAGAAGGGTTTTTACCGTCAAGTCCGGATTCGCGAAATGGAAGCCCCAAGGAGAGAAGGTATTTTTATATGGCGATTCAGCAACGGAAATCAAAGGCTTGCGACCAACGGGCGAAAGAGAATACCTCACCGAAACGGACGGCTTCTATTCCATTCATTTTGATCAGCCTTACGGCTTAGTAGGCGAGCAGCTTTAGATCATGACCAAAACACGGATTCAGGCAGCTACACCGTCGGATGTGACAACAATTCACCGGTTAGCCCATGAAATCTGGTGGCCAACGTATGGTGAGTTATTGCCGCACGGTCAGATTAACCTGATGCTGGACCTCATGTACTCCGAATCCGCCCTGCTGGACCAACTCGAGAAAGGCCAACAGTTTGCGCTGGCAATACGGGATAAAACGGCCGTTGGATTTGTCGGCTTCCAATCGAAGCCGTATCTGTCCATCATGCGGATCGAAAAGCTGTATATCCTGCCTTCCGAACAGGGAAAAGGAACCGGTAAGCAGCTGATTAGCCATGTGTCGGCCCTCGCCTCAGTGGCAAATCTGTCCCGCTTGGAATTAAATGTATACCGCCATAATCCCGCCAAGGCGTTTTATGAGCACCAAGGTTTTACAGTGGTGTCTGAAGTGGACATCCCGTACCACGATTATACCTTGAGGGATTACATCATGCAAAAATCGTTATAGCTTCTTTTTGGCCGTAAGGCCAAACAATGACAACCTATGATTGTCTCTCATCATGGGATGCTTTCTCCCAAGGTGTAAGATCCATGATGATGAACGATCAAGTAATTTCGATTTATAGCGACGCGTTAGCGATACTACAGAACTGCCAGTGCGAATTTATGATTGGCGGCGGATATGCCGTAGTCCATTACACGGGTGTACCGCGAGCCACCAAAGACCTGGATATCTTCTGCCTGCCGCAGGAGTATCCCAAAATCCTTAAATGTTTTGCTGACCACGGATATCGCACCGAATTGACCGATTCGAGGTGGCTGGCGAAGGTTTTTAAGGACGATTATTTTATCGATATCATTTTTGATACGGTCAACAATATTTGCAAAGTCGATGAGACCTGGTATGAATATGCCGAGAACGGCGACTTCCACGGCGTGCCCGTTAGATACGTTCCCCCCGAAGAATTGATTTGGTGCAAGACGTACGTACAGAACAGGGAGCGCAACGATAGCGCAGATATCAACCACCTGCTATTAAAGACAGGCCATAGACTGGATTGGGCACGGCTTTGGAAGCGCCTGGATACCCATTGGCACCTGCTACTGGCACAACTCTTGATTTTTCAATTCGTATATCCCGCCGATTACCGCGGTATTATTCCCGACGAGTTATTTCTCGGCTTGTTGAACCGCGCCAAAGAGCAATACGATCTGCCCCCCTCGCTTGAACGCGTATGCCAGGGGCCGTTAATTGACCAAACGCAGTATGAAGTGGATATAAAGGAATGGAATTATAAGGCATATACCATAAAAACCGTGTAAAGGACAGGGATGGAAACAGAAAATAAAAGAAAGATACGAATAGCAGCAATAGGCGACTTACATATACGTGATACAGACCGGGGAAAATGGAAGGACTATTTCGCCGCAATCAATCGAGAGGCGGATATATTAGTTATCGCAGGCGATATTACGGATACCGGAGACGAAGATGAGGCCACCCTGTTCACCGAGGAACTGCAGGGCAACCACCTTCCCATCGTCGGCGTGTTAGGCAACCACGATTACGAGAAAGGGCGCCACAAAATCATAAAGGAAGTGCTTACACATGCCAATATGCAGGTCCTGGACGGAGAATCAACGGTGATTGAAGGCATTGGATTTGCGGGCATCAAAGGATTCGGAGGCGGCTTTGGCCCACGCATGCTCTCAAGATTCGGGGAAGATATGATGAAATCGTTTGTGCAGGAAGCTGTAGACGAGGGATTGAAATTGGAGCGGGCCTTGTCCCGGTTGGGGCAGCACCAGGGGAAAATAACCAAAATAGCCATCATGCATTACGCACCGATTCCCCAAACGGTGGAGGGCGAACCATTGGAAATCTACCCATTTCTCGGCTCATCCCGATTGCTCGAACCGCTTCAGCGCACAGAAGTTGCGGCGGTATTCCATGGGCATGCCCATATGGGGCAGTATAAAGGAGAGACACCTGATGGCACCAAAGTGTGGAACGTATCCCTGCCCGTGCTCGCTCGGCAGGGAAAACCCCACCCGTTCCACCTACTGGAAATCGAAGTTGATGAATTGTCTGACACTCGCGACCGGTTGCCTATCAAATAGCCACTTTTTTTATTTTTGGGCTACGAGTCGTATCTTACCCCCTTCTTGAAACACCTACTAGCAAACGTATGGAAAAACGACATGTCTATAACAGTGGAATCATCGGAAATTGCGCCTACCTTGCCCATATTCAAAAAGACACGAATATCTCGTGGTTATGTTGGCCCTCGTTCGATAGTTCATTTGTTTTTGGAAGCCTTCTCGACACAAAAAAAGGCGGGCAGTTTTCCATCCGGCCAATCAGCGAATATACGAGCCGCCAATATTACATTGAAAACACCAATGTGCTGCGAACGGAAATCACTGCGGCCGATGGAACCTACCGGATTACCGATTTTGCCCCCCGATTCCGCCAATATGAACGTTATTTCAAACCGCTGATGTTAATCCGTAAGATTGAACCTCTGAATGGAAGCCCCCGCATTCGCGTGGTTTGTGAGCCGGTATCCGATTACGGCCAACAATCTTTCCGCAAATTCCGGGGAAGCAACCACGTTGAGTTCAGCAACGGAATGGAGCAAATGCGGTTAACCACCAACGTCTCCATTAGCCATTTTTTCGGTGAAGAGTCTTTTGTGCTGAGCGAAACCAAATATATGGTACTCACCTATGGCCAACCGTTGGAGGCTCCCCTTGAACATACGGTCGAACATTTTCTACGCGAAACTGTCGGCTATTGGCGCAGGTGGATCAAGCATGCAACGATTGCTCCTTTTTACCAGGCAGCGGTTATCCGGTCAGCACTCGCGTTAAAGATACACCAATATGAAGACACAGGGGCCATTATTGCGGCCGGAACCACCAGTCTGCCCGAATATCCCGGCAGCGGGCGGAACTGGGACTATCGCTATTGTTGGCTACGCGATAGCTACTACGTAATCACCGCATTAAATCACATCGGACAGTTCGAAGAAATGGAATTGTACGCGCACTACATCACGAATATCGCACATGCGGATCGGGGAAGACTGCAGCCACTTTATGGGATAAATAGTCAATTCGAATTAACCGAGCGCATTTTGGACAATTTGGAAGGATACATGAACAACAAACCTGTGCGCATCGGTAACCAGGCGTATGAACACATTCAGAACGATGTCTATGGACAGGCCATGATCGCTTTGCTTCCCTTATATACCGACTATCGCTTCGTATTTAAAGAGCGTTCGGATGCGGGTCGTTGGGTCGACTACATCCTCCTCAAAATCGAGAAGACAATCGACGAGAAAGACGCTGGCATCTGGGAGTTCAGAAATTTCGCTAATCACCATTGTTACTCCAACCTTTTCCAGTGGGCTGGCTGCTCAGCCGCGTATAAGATCGGGCGCGTTATCGGCGACCCGGGGTTAATGAGCAGGGCGGAGGCACTGATGAATCGTGCGGCACATTACATTGAGGCCTGCTACGATGACAGGCGTAAGGTCTATGCAAATGCAGCGGGCAGCCCTCATCTGGATGCCAGCACCCTGCAGCTGATCATGATGCACTATCTGGATCCGGCATCCGAAAAAGCCCGCGCCCACTTGGAAGCCCTGGAGCGAGAACTAAAAACTCCGCAAGGACTTTTCTACCGTTACCTGCATGCGGACGACTTTGGCAAACCGAAATCGACTTTCCTCATTTGTGCTTTTTGGTACGTAGAAGCCTTAGCCTGCGTCGGCCGCATTGACGAAGCAGTCACAACTTTTGAGCGGCTGTTGTCTTACGCAAATCACTTAATGCTCTTTAGCGAAGACGTCGATGAGACCAATGGCAGCCAATGGGGCAATTTTCCGCAGGCTTACAGCCATGTAGGTTTGATGAATGCCGCCTATCGAATATCCATGAAGCTCGACCGGCCTATTTTTATTGGGTAGCGGTATCTGACGCATCTGCCAATTTCCGCAGCAATGCCCTTACGTCGCGTTGCTGCTTCAGGTAAAATCGTGCCGCCGACACTTCCGTTCCCACCTTGATGGTGCATGCATCCGGCGGTAACACCTGAAACGTATCCTCGTCCGTCCGATCGTCGCCGATCGAAAGAATGAAGTCGTATCGGTTATCGTGAAGGATGTCCAGGGTCGCACGGCCCTTGTTCACCTCTGCACTCCGTATTTCCACCACCTTATCGCCGTCCAAAAGTTGCAACCCATACGCTGCCGAATAGTCGCGCAGGCTATCGATCAGCTCATGGGCCCGCAGCGGCCCCAAATCCCGCTGCACCTTGCGGTAATGCCACGCCAGTGAAAAGCTTTTTTCCTCAACGAAAGCACCCGGCGTACGATCGGCAAAAGCCTCCATCAACGCCCCTACCTCTTCTTTCCAACTATTTGAAAGTCCGCTTTTGAGTCTCCACTCGGTGCCGGGCTCTTTGGTCCAAACCCCGTGCTCGGCCACCAAACTGTAATTCCGGCCCGGAAACCACTTTTCGAGTGTACTATGCTTTCTTCCACTGATAATCACCAGGTGATTCAGGATGTCGGCTTCCAGTCTATCGAGCAATTGGTAGAGCTCTTCATCGGGCGAAGCTTTGTCAATATCGTCCTGAAAGCCAACCAATGTGCCGTCGTAATCGAGTAGCAATAAGCGGCTGCTGGCATTTCTATATTGTGTAATGATGTGTTCTTCAATGCTTGTTCCAACCAATCTCGCTTTGGTGGTGGATTGTACGTTTTTAATTTCCTGTAGTCTATTCATAAATAAAGTTGCCCAATGTTGGACGGTAAATTTGAATACGAGGGCCTGCATGGATTTCATGCGTTTTTTCATATCGGCCATCGGCATATTCAACGCAGTCAGCAAGGCATCCCTGATGTCGTGAATATTATTTGGATTTACAATGATTGCATCGATCAGTTCTTTTGCGGCACCGGCCATCTCACTTAGGATCAAGACGCCGGTTTCGTCCTTTCGGCAAGCGACGTACTCCTTGCTTACCAAGTTCATCCCATCGCGCATGGGGGTCACCAAACATACGTCTGCTATGTTGTAAAGCGCTGAGATCTCGGTGATGGGATATCCGTGATAGAAATACGCCACGGGATACCAATCGTACGCCCCATATTGTGCATTGATGTGCCCCACCAGCCGGTCTATCTGATCCTTGAGATCCCGATAGTGCGGAACGGTGTCGCGCGAAGGAACCACAATCATATACAACGTTACCTTTTTATGAAAGGCGGGATTTTCGCTGAGGAACAATTCAAAGGCCTCCAGCCGCTGAATAATGCCTTTGCTATAATCCAGGCGATCGATGGAAAGAACGATTTTCTGTCCGCTGAAATTGGCCCTCAATTCGGTGACCCGGTTGGTGACGGCTTCGGCTCTCGACAGATCCGCGAAACGCTTGCTGTCAATTCCCATGGGAAAAGGTTCAACAAAAACAACCCGGCCGTCTACTTCCAGCCGGTTGGCGTTGTTGTTTGTTCCGATCAAGCGGGTCGCCGAACTGATAAAGTGACGGACATCGTCAAACGTGTGAAAGCCGAGCAGGTCTGCTCCCAACATCCCTTCCAGCAGTTCCTTCCGCCAAGGAATCAATCGAAACAACTCCTGTGAGGGAAACGGGATGTGCTGAAAAAAGCCAATGGACACGTCAGGCAGCGCCTTTCGGAGCATACCGGGCAGCAAGAGCAACTGATAGTCGTGAATCCAAATCGTGTCATCGGGCCCCGCCTCCCTTAAAATCAGATCCAGGAACTTCTGGTTGACGCGGACATACGTCTCCCAATTCTGCAAGCTGTAATTGGCGTAGTTGGAAAAATAATGAAAAATGGGCCACAACACCTCGTTGGAAAAACCTTCGTAAAAGCCCTTGATTTCATCTTCATTCAAGAACAGCGGAACCAACCGTTTTTCTTTCAACACCGATGTGAAATAAGACCGTTGCTGTGGATCATCGATAGAAATACCCGGCCATCCAATCCAGCTGTTATCGCCTTTCGCGTGAATAGAGGCCAACCCCGTCGCCAGCCCGCCTTCGCTGGGTTGCAGTGTATAGCCATTTTCATCTTCGGTAATTTTGATGGGTAAACGATTGGATACAATGATTGTTTTACTCACTTTTATTTATACGATTACTAGGCGTTTCCATGCCTGCTTAAAACGGATAGTCGGTGAAAAGAATGCGGCCTTATCCAATTTGGGGATTATTGCAGGCACAGGTACACCCGTATGATTTAACTTCCCCAATATAGTTATAAACAAGCAAAGCACCAAAAGTTTGTGCTTTTCTTACCCTTTTTTAATTTAAACAATCCCGACTTCTTCCTGTTATCACAGGAAAAGACTAGCGATGATGCGAAATAATACCACCCCTGAATCGGGATCAGACGTGCTTACAAGAGATGGCATACTGCCAAGCCTCTGGCAGCAAGCTGCCAGAGGATCGTCCATTCCCCTAAACGCCAGCGGTGCTGGGGCAGACCGTACCTGGGATGCGTTGATCGTGGGCGGCGGTATCACCGGATTGACCACGGCGTTGCTGCTGCAAGAAGCCGGGCTGGCGTGTGCGATTGCTGAAGCACACTTCGTGGGTTTTGGCACAACCGGCGGTACGACGGCCCACATTAACACCATGCTCGATACACCGTATCATACCATCGAAAGCAATTTCGGCACATCCGGTGCCGAGATCGTAGCGAATGCGGCCCGGGCAGCACGAGACCTTATTGCCCGAAATGTTTCTCACTATCAAATCGCCTGTGATTTTGAATACAAAGAGGGAATTCTTTTCGCCCAAACTGAAAAGGAAGCCGCTGAACTCGAGAAAATATACTCCGCATCCCAACGCGCAGGCGTAGACGTAGACCGAACAAGCCACGTACCCGTTCCCCTGGAATTTCAAACAGCCATTGCCTATCACAAACAGGCACAGATGCATCCACTCCGTTACGTGTATGCGCTGGCAGACCGCTTTTTTCGCAACGGAGGCGTCATTTTCGAGCACACCCGGGTGATGGGCAGTACACGCAAGGGCGATCTTCATCAAATCGAGACAACTGATCAGCCCCTAAAGAGCCGCCGCATCGTCTATGCAACCCACATTCCTCCAGGTTTGAATATGCTTCACCTGAGGTGTGCACCTTATCGTAGTTATGTGTTGGCAGTGCAGCTTGCCGATGGTAAGTATCCGACCGATCTCGCATATGATATGCAGGAGCCCTACCATTATTTCCGTACGCATGTTGTAAACGATACGCCCTACCTCATTATCGGTGGAGAAGACCATAAAACCGGGCACGGTTCACCAACTCGTGCCTTCCAATCGCTCGAAGCCTATGCCCGTACACACTTCCAGTTGTCATCCGTCGATTTCCGTTGGTCCGCCCAATATTTTGAACCCACCGATGGTTTGCCTTACATCGGAACACTTCCGGGAGCCGATGAAGACACGTACGTGGCCACCGGCTTTAGCGGCAACGGCATCTTATTCGGAAGTTTTTCGGGATTATTGTTGGCCGATCTAATTCTCGGAAGGGAGAATCCCGGCGAAAAACTGTTTTCGCCGTCGAGGATCAAGCCCGTTGCGGGCTTTACGAATTTCGTAAAGGAAAATGCCGATGTGGCCTATCGGTTTGTGTCAGACCGGTTTGGTACGGAACAGCTCGAGGCACTGGTAGAATTGGCTCCCGGAACCGGCGCAGTGGTCAACTATGAACAAGAGAAAATCGCCCTGTACAAGTCTCCGAACGGCAAAGTCAGCGCGCTAAGCCCAGTGTGTACGCACGCAGGGTGCATCGTGGCATGGAATGATGCGGAAAAAACCTGGGATTGCCCTTGTCACGGCGGGCGCTATGACGTTTACGGAAATGTGTTAACGGGCCCGCCCCGAAAGAACTTACAAACCATTCCCATTTCTTAATGCATAGGCTATAATGACTGGTCAACGAAACCCCAAAACCCGCAAATGGAAGATAACATACCGCATAATTGCTGGAGTGGTTTTGCTATGTATTGTCATCCGATTGCTGCTGCCAACGATTGTATTGAAGTATGCCAACCGCACACTTGCCAATTTGGATGGTTACTATGGCCAGGTCGCCGACATTGATATCGCCTTGTATCGGGGCGCCTATCAGTTGAACGGATTCTACCTGAATAAAGTCGACTCAGCATCCGGCGACCAGACGCGGTTTTTTGCTGTCAAGGAGATCGATCTGTCCGTCGAATGGCGTTCGCTGTTCCGCGGCTCAATCGTGGGTGAACTAACGTTTGATTCGCCCGAGTTAATTTTTACCAAAGAAAAAGCTGAAATCGACGCAGTGGCTAAGGATACCAACGATTTCCGGCAGTTACTCAAGGATTTCATGCCGTTGCGCGTCAATCGGTTTGAAGTGCAAAACGGAAGTATTCACTATACCGATAGCACGACGTCGCCATTGGTAGACATCTCGCTGAAACAGGCATATATCCTGGCGGAAAACCTTAAAAACACAAATCGGGAAGACGAAAAGCTGCCTTCAACGATCCATGCACAGGCACAAGCATACGGAGGCACGCTTTCTTTGGATATGCGGATGGACGCGTTGGCAGAAAAGGCCACCTTCGACCTAACCGCAGAAATCAAGGGTGCCAGCTTACCGGAACTGAACGACTTCTTTATCGCATATGGTCGTTTCGACATCAGTAAAGGTACTTTTGGACTTTATTCGGAATTCGCCGCAGACGGAGGGCGATATAAAGGTTATGTAAAGCCGATCGTCAAGGATTTGGAGGTAGTCGGCCTGGAGGACCGCGACGATAGCTTTTTCCAGCAAGCAAAAGAAGCAATCGTAGGTTTCGTAGGCAAAATCCTGGAAAATCCCAAAGAAAACCAAGTAGCTACCCGGGTTCCTATCGAGGGCAGTTTTGGTGAAACGGATGTATTGGTTTGGGAAGCGGTTTGGCAAATTCTAAAAAACGCATTTATCAAAGCATTGATGCCCAGCGTAGACAATGCAATTAACATCAATTCGCCCAAAGAAGTAGATGGACGTAAGGGAATTTTTAACGATTGATGGGATTAGGACGAGAGCCGCTCAAAGGAGAATACACCGGAAATGTGCTTGTTGAAATAGCGACCTTTTGATCTTGCCTGCCGGAGTCCAAGATACACAGCCTCGGGAACGTTGAAATACTGATAAACAGCTCCTGTTTGGAAGATGATTTTTAAAAGGCGCGTATCCGCTTTATAATCCATGTATTTGATAACGCTTGACGGCATTTCTTACGCATATGCACTAAGGGAATAACTTCATATTCGCCGGTTTGTTTCCATGTGAGTAAAAAACAAATGCCATGGCTCACTGTTATACCGGTATGAACCGATTGAAAGACAAGGTAGCGTTGGTTACCGGCTCCGACTCCGGCATTGGCCGGGCCATAGCGCTTGCGTATGGTGCAGAGGGCGCAAAGGTTGTCGTTACCTATCGTTCCGATGAAGAAGGAGGAACACGTACGGCCGAAGAAATCAAGGCCAGGGGATCAGATGTGATTTGCCTCTACCTGGATGTCAGCGATGAAACCGTTGTGGCATCCGTATTTGAAGAAATCATCCACCGGTACGGACGAATCGATATCCTTGTGAACAATGCTGGGGTAAACGGCAGCAATATACGGGTTGCGGAAATGGATTCCGAGACGTTTGACCGATGCTTAAAAACCAACTTGTATGGCCCCTTTTTTTGCTGCCGGGAATACCTGCGCAGGCAAGCGGATCCAAACTCCGATGGAAACATCATTTTCATAAGTTCGATCCATGAGGATGTAAATACTGCCGGAAACGCCGATTACAATGCTTCAAAGGCGGCAATAAAAAATTTCAGCCGAAGCCTCGCGCTAGAGTTGGCCGACAAGCGCATTCGGGTCAATAACATCGCTCCGGGCATGATACTGACCGAAATGAATCAGGAAGCCCTGGAAAACGAGCGGGTAAGAAAGCAAAAAGAACAGCACATCCCTATGAAACGTGCCGGGACGCCCGAGGACGTGGCAAACGTAGCCGTTTTTCTCGCCTCAGCCGAAAGCGGCTATGTGACCGGCGCTACCTACGTGGTAGATGGAGGATTAATGATCCAGCTTGGGCAGGGAGCGTAAGCCTATCAGGCGATCTGCCGTTCAACTGTGTTTACAAAGTTGTCGATATCAAACGGCTTTTCGATAAAATCTGCGGCATCGCAATCCAACGGTAATTGATTGGAATGAGCCGAAATCATCACAATGGGTATTTTTTGAGTTAATTCGTTGGACTTCAATAGCCGGCATACGTCGAGTCCGTTACCATCAGGGAGCATAATATCCAAAATAAAAAGACTTGGGTTGATCTTCGCTAATGCATTGAGAAAAGCTCTCGTCGATTCGAAACTAACCACCTCAATTTCATTTTCTTCGAGTATATATTCTATCAATTCCCGTATATTTGGATTATCCTCCAACACCGCTACTTGCTTTTTCATATCGTTTCCTTGAATTTTCCAATCACTGATCGGGTTCAAACCGTTGATCAGTTATTTTGGCCTTTTGTCACCGGCTCCTGCTGTTTGCCCATATTATCCGTAGCCAGGCTATCGGGCATCATATTGCTCATTGCGATTTTAACTTTGTTCTTAAATCCAGAAATCACCTTGTCCTTCCCCTCCATCAACGCGTTGTACCCATCTTTGGCAACATCGGCGGGATCTGCCAAATCGCCCTCTTGAACGATCTTTGATTCCTCCATATCCGCTTTATTGAAAAAATCGGTGTCCGTGGCCCCTGGCAGCAGGGAAGTGACGGTGACACCCGTTTCTTTGATTTCATTGCGGATGGCCTCACTAAAAAAGTGGACAAACGCTTTCGTGCCGTGGTAAACTGCTTGATAAGGACCCGGTACTTTACCTGCAATGGAGGAGACATTGAGAATCTTCCCTGAATTACGTGCTACCATCTCTTTCAGCGCATACTTGGTAAGTATGACACAAGCGTTGATGTTCAGCTGCACAATCGCTAACTCACGATCCAATTCCGTGTCAACGAATTCGCCATACACGCCTTGGCCCGCATTGTTTACCAAGATGTCCAGCACAATACCCTTGGCCTGAAGCGCCTCCACGACTTGGTGGGGAGCATCGCGATCGGAAAGATCTTTCTCAATGGTAATCACCTCGATGGGGTGTAGGTCTGACAACGCCTTGCTTACCTCGTCAAGCTCCTGCTTGTTGCGGGCGACGATGACCAGGTTATAATGGTCCGCTGCCAGCAACTTAGCAAGCTCTAACCCAATACCATGAGTGCCTCCCGTTACAAGTGCAAATTTATTTGTGTTCATCGTTCCTCCTATTGATTTGAGGCCTTGCGGCTGGAACCCCGCTTCCTGCCTTTGGGCTCACCTGAGTCATCCACCAAAAGCGCATCAGCCGACCCCGGCGCACTTGCCTCGGTCCCTTCACGTGCAGATTGTGAGCCCGCACCCGCATCCATGCCTGCCGTTGCCTCCTTCATCGCATTTATGGCCGGTTCAGAATCCGTTGTGATGCTTTCGGTATCGGGTGGTGGCAACTGACTTTCAGTAGCCGGTTCAACACTCGCGTCGATATTTATATCGCCTTCGGCTAATCGGGTAAGTATTCCGTCAGTCTTCTTTTCCTCAGCTAGGGTTTGCGCCAACAGATCGGTCGCTTCCTGAAAGCCCAACGTTTTCGCCAAGGTACTTAGGCTGCCATAAGCGGCAATTTCATAATGTTCCACTTTTTGGGCGGCCACAATCAGTGCGGCATCGCGGTGCGCCGAGCCCTCTTCGGTTTCGTCGATCACCTGCCACCCTTCGTCAAACAAGCCCTGCATTCCGACACAGAAGATCGGTTGCGCTCCCATGCCTTCGAGGTAAAAGATTTTCTCTAATCGGGTTACGTGGTCATCGGTTTCCTTTCGATGAGCGCGAAAGGCCGCCTTTAATTCGTCCGTACTGGCCCGTTCTTCCATGTTTTCCAGCACGTCACGCAGGTGCAGCTCGCACCAATAAATTTCTTGTAACATGGTCCGGTAGAATCGTTCCAGACCAGACAGGGTTTCGTTTTCTTGAGTTGCCATGTTGTATAGTTTTTTATTATCAAATAATCTTACTTGGATGATGAGTTAACAAAAGCGTGGATGGTCGGTTTTAAGAATTTCATTATAAAACAGAATGTCACATCACTTGTTATCTTTTCACAGGAATTTGGAAATCAAACTGGAAACATCATGCAACAGAAAAAAGAAACCAAGGCCGCCGACGTCAAACGAACGAAGGAAGAAAGAGAGCGGAAATTGGATGAAGAAATCGAGCAGACATTCCCTGCGAGTGACCCTCCTTCGTATTCACAGCCCCACAACGAGCCCAAAGAGAAAGAGGAAGATGAATAACGGCTGATCACTATGCAGACAAAAATCGAAAGAATCAAGCATTCGCTCGAGCTTGACGAAAAGTTGGATCACCAACAAAAAGGCTGGATGGTCCAGAAAATTTGCAGTATAGGAATTGGAATTATCGTTGTTTTAACCGCTCTTGGCTTATTTGGCGACGGATGGCTAAGTAGCAAAAAGATCGTAATTAACGGCACATCACTTCATTACGAAAAGTTTCTGCGGTACGAAAAGGAAATGAATATCGGTTGGGCGATAACCGATCAAAAGGAAGTTCAATTCCTCATTCCTATGCGATACCTTGACCACTTTAAAATTGAAAAAGTCGTTCCTGAAAGCTATGAAACGGCTATTACCGAAGGATATGTTAGCTATACGTTCAAGGCAAATCCGGCAGCGCAGACGTTGGTACGCTTTTACCTAAACCCGCAAAAAACAGGGAGTGTCAGGGGCGAGTGGTTGGTCAACAAACAGAGCTTTAAATTCATGCACTTTATTTACCCGTAATATGGAACTTATTATTCGCGGCGCTGTCATTTACTTGTTTCTTTTATTGCTTTTCCGTGTACTCGGTAAACGCAGTCTCGCCGAGACGACAACGTTTGATTTCGTCTTATTGCTGATTATAGGGGAGGCTACGCAACAGGCGCTTTTAGGTAATGATTTTTCGACTACCAACGCACTTGTGTTGATTACAGTGCTGATGGGGATTGACTTGGTTTTCGTAAAACTAAAAGGAAAATACAAAAAGCTGGATAGGCTGCTGGAAGGGACGCCGCTTATTTTGGTAGATCACGGTAAACCGTTGAAAGGAAGGATGAAAGAAGCCAAGGTCGACACCGAGGATATCCTTGAGGCAGCACGTATCAGCCATGGGCTTGAGCAGATGCACCAAATAAAATATGCGGTGTTGGAACGAGATGGGCAAATTTCAATTATACCTTCCTAGCAACGATCATTATTATTTATGCCCTTCTATCTGTCGCTTTAGCATAAGGCTTTAGTCTTTTCTTTAACTGTTGCCGGGCCATATGGATCCGGGTCTTTACCGTTCCGATCGGGATCTGGAATTGCTCCGCAATTTCGTGGTATTTGTACCCCTCATAATACATGGTAAAGGGGTAATAATATTCCTCCGAAAGCTTTGAAAGCGCGTTCTCGATGTCTTTCATCACAAACTTTCCTTCGGCCTGATTACGCAAGGAACTCATGTAAAGATCTGATGATGACAGGGTTTCGGATTTAACGATCAGTGAGTTGGTTTTGATCTTTCTGCGGTAGTAGTTGATAAATGTGTTTTTGAGAATCGTATAAAGCCACGCCTGTAAGTTCGTTCCTTCCCTGAATTTATTGTAATAGGAAAACGCCTTTAGCATCGTGTCCTGTACTAAATCACTCGCATTCTCTGGATCTCGTGTAAAATAACGTGCGTAACTGGTCAATGCTCCTGTTTCTTGGACTACTTTGTTGCTAAATGCTACCTGATTCATAACTTCATTTTAATTAGAAAGTAAATCAACAATAATTGTGTTTGTCTAGTATTCGGTTCCAGCGTTCTGGCAAAAAGCAGACAAAAACGGCCTGAAATTGTTTGGATTTTTTAAAATTTTCGTATTTCGGGCAAGACGAACCTACCGAAGTCTTCGATAAACGTGTGCTGGTCTCGGTTTACGTTGTGTAAGATCAATCCGTCGACTTCCAGTGAAAGATATGCCTTCAACCACTCGGCATGCTGTGACGAATGACTGGAAATATTGACAGATCGCTTCATTTCATCCGGACCAACAAACGCGGAGACCGCATCGAATTGTTCGGGTTTCCATAGTTCTGCCAACATAGCGCCGTCCAGCACGTTTGTACGCCATTGATCCAGGGCTCCGGAATACGCTTTCGATTCGTCGCGTGAATAAGATAGCTGTACTTTTACATATATCGGCTTTCCAAGCCCTCCTCCATCTCGAAACTGCTTGATAACTTGCCTTAGTTTTTCCAACGGATGATTGACGGTTAACATCCCTTCGGCCCAACTTCCCATCCAATAAGCCGTCTCTTCGGTAAGGGCTGCTCCGTACAAAGGCGGCCGACCTGAAGGGAGCGTATACAGACGTGCTTCGTTTACACAAACATGCCCTTGGTAAGTGACGGTTTTCCCTTCCAGCAGTTCCCGGATAATGTTGAAGGATTCCAATAATCGCTCGTTCCGAAGTGCTTTGCTTGGCCAATGTTGCCCCGTTATTTGTTCATTAATGGCCTCACCGCTGCCGAGCGACAGCCAGAAGCGGCCGGGAAATAGCTCGCTCAAGGTGGCAGCAGCCTGCGCAACCATCGCTGGATGGTGACGTGGGCCAGGCGCACAGATCAATCCAAAGGGCAGTGTGGTTGCCTGCATGGCAGCCCCCAGCCAACTGAAGGAATGGCCACTTTCTCCTTGCCGCTCATTCCACGGTTGAAAATGGTCGGATGAATGGATACCATCAAAGCCAGCCCGTTGTGCCAATACAGCATATTCCAATAATTCCGAAGGCTTGAATTGTTCATGGGACGCGTGAAAAAGAATCTGGCTCATGCGAAATATTTATGATATAATTAACCAGTTATATGCATATGGCCCTAGTTCGACGGTCAATCGACCACCTGATTGAGTGGCGCGAGCCCTGCCAATCAGCGAAATAGGAGGAGTAGAACCTTCCGATGGTAACAGGAACGTTGCCTGCGTTGGTTCCGCCGAAAAGTGATGGACCACAACCAACCAACGGGCTTTCAGGGAATAAATGTAAGCGAGGACCGTATCCTGGTCCGTATCCAATAACCTAAAGTCCCCGTCAGCAAATAAGTCGCTTTCTTTATTTCGCGTATGGATCATCGCCTTCGTTTCGTTAAGCAACGATGCCGGTTGCGCGGATTGACTCGCTACATTTACGCATTCGTATGAAAATCTGCCCTTTCGGATAAGCGGTGACTTAAGCGCATGCGGTACAACGTCCGAAAAGCCGCCATTTTGTTCGCCAGACCATTGCATCACCGTACGCACGCTCCTCCGTTCGGGAAGATTGAGATCGTCTCCCATACCAATTTCTTCGCCATACCGCAGCACAGGTGTACCGGGCAATGTAAAAAGCAAGCTCATGGCCAATTTCAGGCGCTGTTGATCGTTACCGACCATGGGTGCCAGTCTTCTCCGGATTCCGCGGTCGTAAATGATCATTGACGGTTCAGGAGCAAATTGTGCATAGACCTGTTCCCGCTCTTCTTCGGTGAGACGTTCCAGATCAAGCTCGTCGTGGTTACGCAGAAAATTAAGATAAGGTCTGCGGTCTTTAAGCGGAAGCCGTTTCAATGCCCAATAAAGGGGATCTGCACGTTGCGTGGCCAGCGCGAGGAACGTATAGTTATTTAGGTAGAAATTAAATAAGGCGGATAACCGACCGCTATGCAGAAATTCAGGATAGTTCTCTGGTTCCACGTCGGCTTCTCCAAGTAGGATGGCACGTTCTTCATGGGCGAGTACCGCCCGCCGCCATTCTTCCAGTAGATCATGGGGGTCGCCGTTGAATCGGCAGTCCCCCTTGTCGCGAAGGATGTGTGGCACCGCATCAATCCGGAATCCATCAATTCCCTTTCCCATCCAGAAATCGATGATATTGAGCACTTCGGTTTGGACGCGAGGATTGGTCATATTCAAGTCTGGCTGATGCTTATAAAATGTGTGGTAAAAATAAGCCGACAAGGCGGGCTCATATTCCCAGTTGCTTTCTTCGACCGTTTTGAATACCAGATCTTCCTTGTCGTGAGGTGGCTTTTCGGCTTTCCAGATGTAGTAGTCATGGTAGAGCGAGTCTGGCATACCGATTGCGGTTTTGAACCAGCGATGCGCGTTGCTGGTATGATTTACCACCAAGTCCAAAACAATCTTAATACCCTTGGATTTGGCCATTTCAACTAGGAGCCCAAATTCCTCCAACGTACCCAACCGGGGGTCAATACGATAGTAATCGACGACATCGTATCCGTCGTCTTGTTGGTTAGAGCAATAAAACGGAGCCATCCAGATGCATTGAATACCCAATTCTACCAGGTAGTCAAACTTGGAGAGTAACCCCTTGAGGTCGCCCTTTCCATCTTGGTTCCCATCTTTAAAACTCCTAACATCAAGTGAATAAATAACGCCTTTTTTTAACCAGTTGGTTTCATGCATACGGTGTTCTTAATTTGGCAAATCATCCGAACGTTTCTCCCATACGTCGAGAAAATCATCCGCTTCATCCTGGCGCTCGTCAAACGAGTCCAGTATGCCGCCATACCAACTCTTTGCTTGCTCGAATACCTTGATCAGATCGTCGGTTACATACCGATGTACAATGAACGCAAACTGCTCGATTTCGCCGTATTTATTAACGCGTTCCCACTCATAGCGAGGGCTAATGGTATGAAGCAACGGGTTATGAGCTTCTAAGAGTTCCAGAATGGTATGCGTCGGAAAATGGAAAATCACTACCCGGCCCGCCAGGGTAATCGCCTTCGGCGCCAATTCCGTTAACAGTGTGAAGTCAGGAATCGTAAATCTCACAAGCATATCCTCCTTTCGCTGCAAACTGTTTGTTTTCTAACCCGCGACGGGCGGGTTTGTTTGGCTTCAATTTTTCAGTCGCATTTTTTTCAATTCCCCCCAACAATTTCATCGGCAGACTGTCATCTTCGTAAACGATAAACAACGATATCGGCATGGCGACGTTAACGAAAGAAAAAAAGAAGGCCAATCCCGAAAAAGCCCAAAACGTGAAGCGCGAAAGCCCGAAAAAACCTCTTAAAAAAGGGCCTTCATCCAAAAAGGACCTTTCATCCAGCTATAATAAATTCAAGAAATACGATGGAAAAGTCTATACCGGCATGCAGATCGGAAGGAGCCATCACTGGATTTATGACGCCGGCGATTGGCGGGAAACAAAAATCACACCCGACCTCTGGGAGATTTCCTATGCCGTAACCAAACGACGGAAGGGAAAGGCTCCCAAGGGATCCGGTGTACCCGTCGGCACTGGCTACCACTGGTATGTTCTCGCTCATCAATATGTTGAAAAGCTGAATGCTAACGATTATTCAACGGCGTTGACAGGACTTAAATTCAAACTTGCACATAAGCGTGCAACCAAAAACAAATGGAACGTTTCCGGACAGACGCAGCGCAAACATCTCATCCAGTTTTTAAAGGATATAATCGCGCAGTTAGAAAGCGATCCCATTCCCTTGGAATTTGAATATAAAGGCGATCGGTATAAAGGCGAAGGTGCCCCCATTTCCCAGGCCTGCGAGGAGGGTGTTTGCTATGAAGCGGATGTAAATCTAAATGACCAGCCGATGGGCATCATCCGCTGCACAAAAAGTGGTTGGAAAATGGACGGTATTGACCAAGGACTGGTGGATGCCATCGGTCATCAGATTTTCTTACATTTCGAATGAGTGACCCCATTTTTCTATCTTCTTTTTTTAACTCGCATCCATAATACGCCACTTACAAACGCCAGGGTTGCCACGGCGGCTATCAACGTCTTTGTCGATGTATGCATCCGTGCGGGATTCGGAAGCCTTGTCACGCCCCGCCTGTTTACACGTGCCGGGTCCTTCGTATATCGACCGCTCGACGGCACCGCCAGCGAATTGAAATTTCTAACCAGCTTCATAAGCCCATCGGTTAGTTCATTTCCCCGCATCGGTTTTCCGTGGCCGCTTACGGCGATCGATGGATTGAGTTCCTGTAACACTTTTACGGAGGCCGCTGCCGCCTCCCAATCGTAGGTAAAGTATTTCGGTGGACCGGATAATTGCTTTTTTTGAAAAAGAATTGAAAAGACCGATTCTTGGCGCGTGGTGACGAATGCATCTCCCGTAATAAGGAGATGGTCTGTATCGCGGAATAGGGAAATATGGCCCGGCGCATGGCCCGGCGTGTGAACGTAGCGCCATTTTGGAAGAAAAGGCAAACTACCCTCTTTATTCAGTGCATGAACTCGGTTGCCCAAATCGGCAGGCTCATTAGGATAGAGAAAAGATATCCAACTCATCATTCCACCGCCGGCAAACGGATCCGGCGGCGGATAAGCCGCCTGCCCGGTTAAATAGGGGATTTCCAAGGAATGGGCGCATACAGGCGTATCTTTCCATGCTTCTAGCAAATAAGGAAATGCGCCCACATGGTCGAAGTGGCCATGAGTGAGAATAATGGCGGCCGGTGGATTGTCTGCTCCGAACAATTCGGTAGCCACCTTTACGATTTTTCTCCCCGATCCCTTGAGCCCGGCATCCACCAACACCCATTTTCCGTCTTCAGCCGCAATAAAATAAACGTTTACAAATAGAATTCTGAGCCGCCAAACACCGGTCGCCACCTGTTCCGTTGCGTCATGTACATGAGTTTGTTTCATAACCCTCTTTTTAGGGGTAACCTTCAAAGCCCGGGTTTGTTTGCTCTCCGGATCGGCACTGCGTGGAGTTCCTTCATGGCCCTGCTTACACTGCTGCTGGGGGAATTCACTTTCGTAGACAATTGTGTCAGAAAACAGTACACAAGAAAAATCTTGCCATCGGCGTTTTCGCCACGTCATTGACTCGGAAAGGTTTTTGTCCACACCTCCGGAAAGATGTTGGTATCACTAAAAAAAATCACCATGGCACTTGTAAAAGTAATCGAAGTAATCGCATCTTCCGAAAACAGTTTTGACGATGCGATCCGAAATGCGGTGACGGAAGTCACCAAAACCATCAAAAACGTCGACTCGGTTTACGTCAAAGATTTCAAGGTACATGTACAGGGCAGTGAAATCAAGAGTTTTGGGGCCGTTTGTAAAGTGTCCTTCCGTATAGACGAGAGCCAAAGGCAAAAGCATGATAACGTTTAGGCGGACAGGCCATCATCCACACGGGGACCGGATCCACTGCTAGACCGCGTCGGCAACGCACGGCATGTCATTTCTCCAAGAACTCGCGTACCTCGTGCAGATTATCAAAGGCAAGATCTACGTTCAAAGCGTGTCGGATCGCTTCATGTGACTGCACACCGAAACAGGTTAAGCCGGCGGATTTAGCGGCAGTCGTTCCGGTCTCGGAATCTTCCAATACCAAACAGCGATCCGGCGCCAGCCCCAGCTCTTCCAGGCAACGGAAATAGGGCTCTGGGTCCGGTTTAGGTTTCTGTACATCCGTGCGTGTTATCAACACGGCAAAAAAATGCTTGATTCCGTTTCGCTCGAGGTGATAGGCGGCGACCTCCCGCTTACTGGAAGTGACCACGGCCATGATAACCTTTCGCTCGTCCAAAAAATGGATCAAATCGATAGCTCCCGGCATTAAGGGTACGAATTCCTTTTCATGTTGTTCGGCAATGTGGCCCCGCACCTGTTCGAAGAACGTCTCCCGGTCCGCCGTGAAAGCATAATTTTTACGCAGCACGTCAAAAGCCTGCCCATCAGTTTTTCCAGCCAGCTCATTCAACCACAAATCGCTTCCCAGCGCAAAGTCATAGGACTTAAGTGCAGCTCGCCACGCTTTATAATAGAACCATTCGGAATCGATGAGTGTTCCGTCCATATCAAACAATACGGCTTCCCAGTTTTTTATCATTTGCGTTTAATCGTGGTAAACTTATACAAATTCACCTTTATATGCAACGCAATTAAGTTGACGGCTAAAATTAAACGCGTATCTTTGGGGCGTCAACTTACCCGGGCCTATGTCGATACACCGCGGAAACGGTAAGATCGGGATTTCTAAATTGTGAAAACAACCCTGGTAAAATTCAAAGCAGCATCCGATGGATATTCAAATAAACGAACAGGCGATCGTTGTAACCGGAGGCCCCGGAATGGGTAAGACCTCACTTATTGAAAAACTTGGACAAATGGGATATGCCTATATGCCGGAATCCGGTCGGCACATTATTCAGGCGGAACTTGAATCGGGGGGCGACAAACTGCCATGGGCAGATCGACAGGGTTTCGCTAGGGAAATGTTCAACAGGGCCGTGATCGATTACGAACAAGCTCGGAATGACCATGCTATTACATTCTTCGACAGAGGGCTTCCCGACGTAATCGGCTACCTGACGTTGTGCAAACTTCCTGTCGAGGATGACCTATGGTCGGCCGCGAGGAAACTCCGATATCATCCCCAGGTATTCATCACCCCTCCGTGGGAGGAGATATACGTTACGGATAACGAGCGGAAACAATCTTTCGACGAGGCAAAAGCTACCTATGAGGCCATGGCAAATGTGTACACGCTCCTAGGTTATTCGATGATCGAAATACCAAAGGTGCCCATTGGGGAAAGAGCTCAGTTTATCATCAAAAAAATATCGTCAAAAAGTTAATTTAATTGAGCGGCAGGTCATCTGAGCGGCAGGTCGCCCGACTGAAAAAATGCGAGCGGATGTCCATCCGGATCTAGAATATCCGCACTCCAACCCCCCGGGGCTTTGGAGACCGGCGTAACAATTTCAGCTCCTTCTTCAGCTAACTTTTCCAATACGGTTTCCATGTATCCCTCTTCGAGCTCAAACACCACGACCGGTGAGCGTCCGATGGTCTCCTGCCCTTGGAAAAAAAGCAATTCAACTCCATCACTCAAATTTGCCAGCAGCCAATCCGGTTCGTTACCACCGGATTGGCGCTCGACGTTAATCCCTAAAATGTCACGGTAAAAACGTTCCGTGCGATTGATATCGCCTACATTAAAAATTACCGCGATTCCTTTCTTTAGCTTTACTCCCATTTTTTCTCGTATTATTGACTCCTGTCGATCGTGGCCTTAACCAGCTCATAGCGATTTATCGCCGACGGCGTTCTTTTGCATTTTTCAGACTCAAGAATTCGCTGTTAAATTACTAAATTTTTATTTTCTACCTTTGGAGTCCGTATATGTGAAATGGCAACGATAGTCTTTGAATGCTTTATTAAAAATCGATTGAACACCCAGCATTATGCATAAGACACAACCAATCAAGCATTTAGATATTGTCATATCGGGAAAAGTACAGGGAGTGTACTTCCGGTTAACGACCAAAGCCGTAGCAGATCAGCTTGGCATAAAAGGCGTCGTTCTCAATAAACCCGACGGCACGGTCTGTATCGAAGCTGAGGGCGATCCATTTGCGCTCGAATCATTTTTGGAATGGTGTCATGAAGGACCGGAAAATGCGGTGGTTGAAAATGTAACTTCCGCTGAAGGCGATATGAAAAACTATCGTAACTTTGAAGTAATCAGGAAATCGCGTACCTCGTCATAACGGCTCACTTGTCTGCACTCAGGAAATTTGCCACGCAAACTGCCATCTATGGGTTGAGCACCATCATCGCTCGGCTCATCAACTTCGTGCTCACGCCACTTTTCGTACGTCAATTTCCCACCACGGTATACGGTGTCTTTACCCAGCTGTACGGTTGGGCTGCTATGATCAATGCCGTCTTGGCATTTGGCATGGAAACCACCTTTTTCCGCTATTTGGAGAAGCATGAGGGAAATAAACAAAAGGTACTCAACAACAGCTTTGTCGTTACACTTTTTACGTCGGCCCTTTTCCTCATCACGGTATTCTTATTTTCAACCCCAATAGCCACTTGGCTCAACAACGGGCAGCAGAATAATGATTATACGAAATATGTTCGCTATTTCGCGATTATCCTCACCGCGGATGCCCTCGCCGTGATCCCATTTGCACAGCTCCGTGCGCAGGGCCGCCCCATCCGTTTCGGCATTCTGAAATTGATCAATGTATGCACGCTATTGCTCGTCAATCTGCTTTTCCTCTTTGGAATCCCCTGGCTATTACGGCGCGTGCCCGCCTTATCTGAATATTTCACCTGGTACCGGCAGGAATGGCTTGGCTATGTGTTTATCGCCAATATCGTGGCCAGTGGCCTCACACTGTTGCTACTGACTCCCGAAATACGGACCATTCGTCTACGTGTGGAGCGCAAATTGCTTCTGGATATGCTATCATACAGTTTTCCAATTCTAGTAGCTAATATTTCGTTTATCATCAATGAATACTTGGATAAAATCGCGATACCACTGCTATTGCCGGGTGAAAAAGGTAAAATGGACAACGGAATTTATGGGGCGGTGTCCAAAATAGCGGTGTTCCTCAGCATCGCCATCCAAGCGTTCCGTCTAGGTGCCGAACCTTTCTTTTTCAGCTATGCCAAGAACGAAAATGCCGGAAAGGTCTATGCGACAATCATGGATTACTTCATCATGGCCACGGTATTGGCTATGGTAGCGATCTCCGCAAACATTGAATGGCTCAAATATTTCATCGAAGGCAAAGACACAGAGCAGGCACTCTATTGGTCCGGACTGCATATTGTGCCCATCCTACTGCTGGGATATGTGCTGCTCGGAATTTACATGAACTTATCGGTATGGTATAAACTGACCGACCAAACCCGCTTTGGATTGTACATTTCCGGTATCGGAGCCGTTGTAACGCTGGTGCTGAACCTGATTTTCATCCCACGGTACAGCTACGAAGGTGCGGTGTGGGTCACGGTACTCGCCTACGGAAGCATGGTGATTCTATCGTATGTTTGGGGGCAGCGCCACTATCCCATTCCGTACCGTGTTGGCAAAAACCTCACCTATATCGTAGTCGGAGTGGTCATATGCTGGCTGGTATTTACCGTGTTTGATCGACACGTCATTATTGGCAACCTGCTTTTTTTAGCGTTTGCCGGGACAACCTTCTTTCTGGAGCGCAAAGCTTTATTTGCCCTCTTGAAAAAATAGCCTAAGCAACCTCCAATTCAAACTGCTCGTTGATCTCGTCAAGGACCGCATGGATATCGGCAATATCACTGAGGGAAACCAGTTTCATGCGGTATTCCTTGAAATGGGAAATACCTTTAAAATAATTTGCGTAGTGGCGCCGCATTTCAAAAATGCCGGTTTTTTCGCCCTTCCATTCTACGGATTTTTGCAAATGTGTGCGACATACGGCTACCCGCTCGGCAATCGACGGGCCGGGCAGGTATTCGCCGGTACGGAAAAAGTGCTTGATCTCACGGAATATCCACGGATATCCGATAGAAGCACGGCCAATCATGATGCCATCCACCTCGTACTCCATACGCCATGCAGCGGCTTTTTCGACACTGTCCACGTCCCCGTTCCCAAATATCGGAATGCGAATGCGGGGATTCCGTTTCACTTCGCGGATAAGGTGCCAGTCGGCCTGTCCTTTATACATTTGTGAACGCGTACGGCCATGTATACTCAACGCCTGGATACCCACGTCCTGGAGACGTTCGGCCACTTCGTAGACGTTTTTGGTATTGTCATCCCAGCCCAGTCGTGTTTTCACGGTCACGGGCAAATGGGTAGCTTCGACAACGGCCTTCGTCATGGCCGTCATCTTATCGATGTCCTGCAATAAGCTCGCACCGGCACCCCGACAAGCCACATTTTTTACCGGGCAACCGTAATTGATGTCAATAAGGTCGGGATTTACCTGACTGGCAATTTCGGTCGCCTCTCTCATGGTGCCGATGTCACTTCCGAAAATCTGGATGCCGATGGGCCGCTCGTATTCAAATATATCCAGCTTCTGGCGGCTTTTGGCGGCATCTCGAATGAGTCCTTCAGAGGAAATAAATTCGGTATACATCATATCCACTCCGTTTTGCTTACATACAAAACGGAAAGGTGGATCGCTCACATCCTCCATGGGTGCAAGGAGTAGTGGGAATTCACCCAGATCGATTTTATTTCCGATTTTAACAGACATTCCAATTACCAGCGGCAAAAATACGGAAAATTTTTTATCGCCTTATTACAATGCCTTTACGAACTCGCTAATCGCCTGTACCGGGTCGTCGGTCTTCATAAAATTCTCGCCAATGAGGAACCCCTGGAAACCAGCCTCGCGCAACTGACGGATTGTTGCCGGATTGCTGATCCCACTCTCCGACACCTTGATGAACCGGTTGGGAATCACGTCCGCCAGCTCCAACGAGTGATCGAGCGATACCGAAAAATCCTTCAGGTTACGATTGTTTACACCGATTGCGTCTACACTATCGGTAATGCTGCGCTCCAGTTCCTCCCGGTTGTGTACTTCCAGCAGCACATGCAAGCCCAGCGACTGCGCAAACGTTGACAATACCTGCACCTCCTTGGGATCGAGCACGGCTGCAATCAGCAGGATAATGTCCGCACCATACGCCTTTGCTTCAACGATTTGATACTCGTCCACAATAAACTCCTTGCGAAGCAACGGAAGCTGCAATGCCGCGCGGGCCTCGGTCAGATCCGCCAGGTTGCCCTTAAAAAATTCGGAATCTGTCAATACGGAAACTGCTGAAACGCCCGCCGCTTGGTAACCCCTTACTACCTCGACCACCGGCGAATGGGCATTGATGATGCCCTTGGAGGGAGAAGCCCGCTTAAATTCAGAAATGATACCGTTTCGTTCCGGATGACGTATCGAGTCATGCAACGAATAACACGATCGTCCAAATAAGGGCATCGCTTCCAAATCCGCAATTACCGAAACATTTTTTGCCTGTTCAACTTCCTGTTTCTTTTTATCGATGATTTTATCCAGAATGGTCATTTTTCGTTCTTAGGTGTTTGAATCACTAAGCGGAATACAGCGTATGTGGATTGGTCTGGCTCGTATCATTTTGATGAGGCACGGTGTCCAGCCAGTTGGCGATCATCTCTTTTCCGTGTACGGTGAGCACCGATTCGGGATGGAACTGCAGCCCTTTTACATCCAAGGTTTTATGAGACAGAGCCATGATAACTCCGTATTCGTCCTCTGCGGTGATGGACAGCGAGTCCGGAAACCCCTCGCGCGAAACCGCCCAGGAATGGTATCGACCCACAGAAAAAGACGGCGGCAATCCATTGAAGATCGGCTCTTCCGGAGCGGTTACGCGAATGGGTGTTGCCGTGCCGTGCACAGGCCTGGCCAGATTATAAAGCGTCCCTCCGTATACCTCAGCAATGGCTTGCTGGCCCAAACAGATCCCTAGAATACTCTTGGAGCTGCCATACGTGCGGATGACGTCCAATAGCAGCCCCGCCTCTTCCGGAATACCCGGTCCCGGCGACAGGAGAATCTTGTCAAAAGCGGCGACGTCGGCCAGCGCAAACTTGTCATTGCGCCATACCGTGGCGTCGTGTCCACACTCATGCAAAAGATGCACCAAATTAAACGTAAAGGAATCGTAATTGTCGATCACCAAAATGGCAGGTGATGGTTTTTGCAAACTGCTCATGTTACTATTAAATATCTTGTGCCAACTCCAATGCTTTGCGCAATGCGGCGATTTTGTTATTTACTTCCTGGCGTTCCTTTTCAGGATCCGAGTCCGATACAATACCCGCTCCGGCTTGATAATGCAGGGTGTTGTGGCGGCTCAGAAACGATCGTATCATAATGGCGTGATTAAAGTCTCCGTTAAAGCCCATATAACCGATGGCTCCACTATAAAAACTCCGTTGTTGGTTTTCATACCGATCAATCAGTTGCATGGCCATATGTTTGGGCGCGCCGCTAAGCGTACCCGCGGGGAACGTATCGCCCACCACATCAAATGAATTGACCCCATCTTTCAACGTCCCGCATACTTTGGACACCAGGTGGATAATGTGCGAATAATACTGCGCTTCTTTATACGATTTAACGTGCACGCGCTCGCAATGCCGACTTAGATCGTTCCGTGCCAGATCCACCAGCATAACGTGTTCAGCATTTTCCTTCGGATCTTCCTTTAATGCCTCAGCTATTTTTTCATCCTGTTCCTGATTTCCGCTCCGCTTGAATGTACCTGCAATCGGATAGATGGTCGCTTCCCGATTACGTATAGTCAATTGAGCCTCCGGCGATGAACCAAACAATTTGAAATCACCGTAGTCAAAATAAAACAGGTAGGGAGAGGGGTTGACAGACCTCAGGGTGCGGTATACGTTGAACTCGTCGCCCAAAAACGGACGGGAGAAACTCCGGGATGGCACAATCTGGAAGACATCGCCCCGGAAAATATGGCTTTTCATTTTCACGACCAACGACTCAAAACCTTCGTCCGTCATATTGGAGGTCTCCGCTCCATTGAGAGAAAAGCTGTACTCAGGAAAATTCTTGTTTTGAATAAGGTATTGCATTTTTTCCAATCCGGATGGGCGTACTTCATTTTCGAGTTGGTGTTCAAAAATGTAGAGCTGATTGCGGAAATGGTCAATCGCAATCACATACCGATATACATGGTATTGCAAATGGGGAATATCCCGGTTTGGGTCGGGCGGACTTACCAGCTCGATGTCCTCAAAATGAGAAACCGTATCAAAAGTGAAAAATCCGAAAAGTCCGTTGGAAATAAACCTGAAATCCAAATCATCCGCTTCCTGAAACGCGTTCCTGAACCGAGATACTTCTTCCCGAAGGTTGATGCCCAGAGCCGGTTTTTGTTCGGGCTTACACTGGGGATACTGTATTTCCAGAACGTGACGATCCAACCGGATGCCGGCTATCGGCTCGCAGCAAATATAACTCATGTTGTTTTCGCGGCTGTGGTAGTCCGAACTCTCCAATAGCAGGCTGTTCGGGAATACATCGCGAAGCCGGAGATAAGTACTTACCGGCGTGGTTGTATCAGCCAGCAACTGTTTGTACGTAGTTTTAAATCGATATGTCATATCTCAATCTATAGTAACAAAAAAAACCCGACGGATTTTTAGAAACGTCGGGCTAAATATTCCAAAGCCTTGGTTGATTAGGAATATGTACTTGTTCCTACTGGCCCGACGTTATCCGCTTCGAGCCACCACCATGATACCATGTGGAACGTATTCATCAACATACAAGGCAAAAATATAAAAAATATTGGGCAAACAAATTTTTGGGCAAAAAATAATCCATCCTATTTGATCACTTCCAGCTTATCCAATTCCGTGGAAATGAACGTTATTTCTTCGGTGCTCAGGCGAGCATCAGCCGCCTTAGCATTCTGGATGGCCTGCTCGGCATTTCGGGCACCGACGAGCGCGATGGTAATTCCGGGTTGTTCCAAGGTCCATAACAGGACCAGTTGCCCCATGGAAATCCCTTTCTCGTCTGCAACCGGCTTAATCGTTTCCAGAAAGGCGTTTGTCCGCCGCAGGTTTTCCTCGCTGAAGAAATATAGCCCTGCACGGTGATCTCCTTCGCTGAAAACATGCCCGGGCTTCATCTTTCCGGTAAGCAAACCCCGCTCCATGGGGCTGTACGCCAAGATCGATTTCTGCTGGTCGAGACAATAGGGAACTACTTCTTTCTCGATACCGCGCTTGACCATGCTGTAAGGCACCTGATTGGATATAATATCCACGTACTTCGATGCTTCCATTAGCTGGTCGACGTCGTAATTGCACACACCCGCATAACGGACTTTACCTTGTTCAATCAGCTGGGCCACAGCTTCCATGGTTTCCTGTATTGGCGTGGTAACATCCGGCCAATGGATCTGATACAGGTCGATGTAATCGGTCCGCAGTCGACGGAGACTGTCTTCGCATTCTTTGATGACGCTTTCCTTACCCGCATATTTATAAATATCGATATCCTTACCGGAGTTATCCTTGCTATGAGAAGCAAGCGTCCCCTTCGCCAGATCCCAACGCATTCCGTACTTGGTTAAGAGATAAACCTTGTCGCGTGGAATGCCTTTGATGGCTTCTCCGACGATTTCTTCGCTGGTACCCTGCCCATAAACAGGAGCGGTATCAATGGCATTTACCCCTAAATCGTAAGAAGCCCGGATCGCCTCCACAGCGCCTTTACGCTCCGTGCCGCCCCACATCCAACCGCCAGCAGCCCACGCACCGAACGTAATGACCGATAAATCCAGCTCGGTTCCAATCAATGTTCTGTATCGCATAGTTTGTAATTTACTAATAAATCGTGCGTATACCAATAAGCATCGCATTTGCAAATTAACACATCTGCACGAACAACGGCAATAATAAAAACGAGAGCCGATAACCGAAAATGTTTCAGGATTGTTACGTAAATAACGCATAAATCCATTTATTTTGCCAACCAAATTGATTTGTTATTTTCGGATGAAACCTCGCGAAACCAGAGGCGAATGATGAAATCCAAGTTCCATGAAGCCCATACGGCTAAAAAAATTTTTTCGGATGAAAGCTAGCATAGTATTACTTTTTATCGTCAGTTCGTTTGCTCTGCGAGTGGAGGGCCGTGATTTTTACCAACTGAAAATCTATCACTTGAAAACTGAGCGGCAATCGGCTTTATTGGATGACTTCCTGGAGCATGCGTACCTTCCAGCGCTCCATCGGGCGGGCGTATCAAAGGTGGGTGTATTCAAGCCGATTGCTAAGCCAGAAACGGATGGCGAACGATTAGTTTATGTATTTATTCCCTACTCGTCTTACGACCAATTCGCAGCAATGGATGACCGGTTGCAGCGGGATAAGTTATACCAACGTGCCGGAAAGGCCTACTTAAGCGCTTCTTATGACCAGCCTCCATATGAGCGGATTGAGACCATTCTGTTGAATGCCTTCGCCGACAGCCCACACGTCCAGGCTCCCAACCTTACGTCCCCAAAGTCCGAGCGTGTTTACGAACTTAGAAGTTACGAAGGGCCTACCGAAGCCTATTACCGAAACAAAGTGGAGATGTTTAACAAGGGTGACGAAATCGGATTGTTCAAACGATTGGGATTCAATGCTGTGTTCTACGGGGAAGTTATTGCGGGCAGCCGCATGCCCAACCTCATGTATCTTACCACTTTCGAAAATAAACAGTCGCGGGATGAACATTGGGACGCCTTCGGCAAAGATGCATACTGGAAGGAGCTTTCCGCCAGACCTGAATATCAAAACAACGTATCCCGCAATCAGCAGATTTTTTTGTACCCGACGGACTATTCAGATCTTTAACAACTGTCGGTTTCATCCCGCTTTTTAGCGGTTTCATCCCACGGACTACCCGATTTATCACGCGGCTGCTACCTTTGAATCAAATCAGGCGGGCTGTAACAAATTGTGCAATCTGTTTGTCTTAAATGGGAATAGCTCGGACACGATGAAAAAGGTGACGCAATTTTTTTGGTGGTGCAGCGGTGTACATCAAGCAACGTTGGCAAAATACCCTGCTGAACACAATAAATATGTAGGGATTGGAGCCACAATTTTCTTTACGGGGCTGTTCGCAGCCCTATCAGGAGGATATGCATTATATTTCGTTTTCAGCGGAACCGCGTTCTCGGTTATATATGCTTTCCTTTTCGGCCTACTTTGGGGTTTGGCCATCTTCAATATGGATCGTTACATTGTATCCAGCATCCATAAAAATGCCTCCGGGTTCAAGCAATTCCTACAAGCCACACCTCGTATCCTGCTGGCTGTCCTCATCGGTATCGTGATCGCGCGTCCGCTGGAGCTCAAGGTATTCGATAAAGAAATCCGCGAACAGCTGCGAACAACCTACCTTGACCGCCAACGATCTCATATCGATACGCTTAATAAAGCCTTCGAGAGCAAATACGCAGTCGAACTAACCAGGGTGGCAGAATTGAAAACCGAACGGGACTCGCTGGAAGCATCCATCAAATCCGATCGCATCAAACTGAAAATGGAAACCTTTGGCGAGAAAACGGTGGAAACGTCGGGCATTGTGGGATACGGACCTTATGCCAAACAACGCCAGGCCGAACTCGATAAACAAGAGCAATACCTCGACACGCTCCGTAGCCGGATTGGGCAGCAGGAAGCCTTCATCCAACAACGTAAACAATTTGAGGGGCTGCTTGATGAACGGCTGCTTACCGGCGAACAACTTGACAGTGCCGTAAACAAGGCAGGATTCGCCGATCGCAATGCGGCCCTTGGCAACCTGAAATACAATCCCGACGGTACACGAAACGAATCCAATTATTGGTCAATTGCCTTCATCATGCTGCTCTTTATCTTCTTTGAATGCCTTCCGGTGTTCGTAAAACTGATGAGTGCCCGCGATGCATACGACATCGATAACCGCGATCGGCAATTGGTGGATATCCACCGCTCCGGCAGCGAACGCGACGCGGATATAGCGGTTATCGACGGCATATATAACGACCGCGTAAAAGCGGACATGGAACGGGAAAAATCCCGTATTTGGGAAAGCGAAGCGACCTGATCTTGGATTTCATCCCCTAACTTCCGCCGTTCATCCCATTTTGTTGTCACTCCATCAATCTATGCCGTTCTTCGCTGGAAAATCAAGCAATCATGAAATTGAATCGCATTGAAATCATCTTAGCCTCGGGGATTTACCTCTTTGTGCTGGTACTTATTTTCAGCAACCAGGTCCATTCGGAGGGTGCTCGGTACACTGCGTCCCTGATGGCTTATGCTACGGTTATCTTCGGAGCGTACCTGGCGTTTACCCAATGGATTTCGCCGGCATTTTTTCAAGTCCGTAAAATCGATGCGGGTATCGCCGCCACGTTGCTGCTTTTCTTTTTGGTTTGGCTGGGACTAACAAGCTCTATTTGGGTACGCGACTATCACCTAAGGGATTACCACAATTGGGACGATGGCAGGTTTGTTCCACACCTGAAGCGCGGGCAATCATTGGGGGGTGCGTTGCTGGTGTTTGTGCTTCTCTTTACCTATGAGGGGATCAAACGGCTTATCCGCTACCTACAGCAAACACGCGGTACACTCGCAACACACATTGCAAAGGAAAGCTTGGTGGTACTGGGCGGGGGTACATTGATTTTTGTGATGCTGATGGCGGTTGAGGAAAAACTCGCGGCATTCTGGCTGGCGGTGATTCCGTATACTTATCTCATCTACGCACTGAATATCTATTGGTTATTACCCTTGAAAGAGAAACGAGGGTATAATCCCCAATTATATGGGCTGATAACCCTTGGAATATCGTTCGTTGCCTTCATTCCATCCGGCGTATTCTTATTAAGTGTAATGGGGTTGGCGGGGCCGGTGTATTTTGTGCTGTGGATTTGCCTCAACTTGGTTGTGATTCCTTTAGCGATCTTTGTATATCAACGGCAAAAGGAGCGTATCAGCCAATTGGTAAACCTCAAAATGGAGCTTGGGCAGACGTCGGCCGGATTGCGTTTCCTACGGTCGCAGATCAATCCCCACTTCCTGTTCAACATCTTGAATACGCTCTATGGTACCGCACTGCAGGAAGATGCCGAACGTACGGCTACAGGTATTCAGAAACTGGGCGACATGATGCGTTTCATGCTGCATGAAAACAATCAGGATAGCATTCTGTTGGCACGCGAGATTGACTACCTCCGCAATTACATCGACCTGCAATTGCTGCGTACGGCTACTTCTACGGGTATTACCGTTGAATGCGATATCAACGATGCATTGGAAGGTACCTACATTGCACCGATGCTGCTTATTCCATTCGTCGAGAATGCATTCAAGCATGGCATCAGCCTGAAAGATAAATCGTGGATAAAAATCAGCTTGTACGAAGCGGAAGGAAAGGTATATTTCGACGTCCATAACAGCATCCACCGCAAACCGGAATCGGACCCCGAGCAACGCCATTCGGGTATTGGGCTGGAAAATGTGCGGCAGCGATTGGCGATGCTGTATCCCGACAGGCACGACCTGGTGATACGGGAAACCACGCAGGAGTATTTTGTGCATTTGACCATCGTATGCTAATGGATAAGAAAAGAATCATATTGGCCGCTGTGGCGGTGTGCGGCTACTTATTTTCGCACGCGCAATTTGATCTGAAGGGACATATTAAAAACCTGCCGGCAGGGGAGACCGTGATGGTGAATGCGCCCTTAGTATTTGGGTATTTTGATGACATGAAAACGCCCTTAACCACCGATGAAGACGGGAATTTTAGTGTCACGCTACCATTGGACGAAGAAAAAATTGGCTATCTGCGTTGGGGAGACCGCCAGGCTTTCCTCTGGATGAGGCCTGGCATCGACCTAACCGTGGAGCTAGACGGCTCCAACGGCCAAATCGCTTTTGGAGGTGAGATGGGTGGTACCAATAAGCTGCTCCACGAGCTGGAATTGTGGAAAGCCCCCCTGTTTTTTACCGACAGCAAACGGGTAGCGGCAAATGAAATGCAAGATCGTGTTATTCAGCCCTATATGCAACAGCTGGCCGCTAAAATGGCTAAGGTAGATGCCAGCACACTCACACCTCGGGAAAAAGAGTTCCTAAAAGCCGAACTGCACTATCATTTCATTGGCTACGTTGACCTATATGTGCGCACTGCCCGTTGGCCGCGTAAGGAGTGGTCGAATTTTATCATCGAATTTATGCAAGGGGAAACACCCCGACCCAGATCGGCCCTGCTTGGCCCCATGTACTACCAGTTTGTTGATGCTTATGCTTTTTTCTTAGCATCCCGGGCGCTTTCCAGCCGCGACAACCCCGTCAAGTTTGCCCAATCGTTGGATTCGACATATGGCATAAGCAGTTTCGATAGCCTGTTGGTCGTAGCACGCGAACATGGAGAAACATTCCTCAACTGGATGGCTGTAAAACGGGCTTTCGACGCAAATACGACAGAACGTTACCTGGCTCAGCAAGTCAAGGAAAAATACGACGATGGGGAAGTTTCCACCGGTAATCGTTTGTTCGAAGCACTTGAATTGCATAATCGGAACAGTACCTACCTTGACACGTTGACAAGCATACGTGCATCGCTGATGAAAAGAATGGCTACTGTAAATAACGATATTATCATTCCGGACGATTATCGGACTTTTCAACAGGTCAAGACATTCGTGAAGCAATTCCAGGGAAAGGTTGTATACCTGGATATTTGGGGCACGTGGTGTGGCCCGTGCAAAGAAGAGATGCGATACCTGCCAACAATCAAAGCGCAACTGGAAGGAAAGGATATTGTCTTCCTCTACCTGGATATGGACGATGATGAAAAGGACCACAAGTGGCGGGAATATATTCAGGCAAATGCCATTACCGGTGTGCATTTGAGAAAAAATAATGAGGACATACAAGCCATCTGGAAAGAATTGCTGCCCGATGACGATGCCAGGCACGGCCGTTATCCAACGTATTTTATATTCGATAAGCACGGAAATTTAGTGGCTGACGAAATTAAAAGGCCGAGTGACGGGAAAGATTTGGTAAAACAACTGGAGGAATACCTGTAAACTTAGTACCTTGGGGCAAAATGATTACCGCCATTGCCATAGACGACGAACCGATTGCACTTGATGTGGTGAGCAACCACGCCGCAAAAGCGCCCTTTTTGGATCTTCAGGCTGTTTTTACCAATGCTTTTGAAGCCATGGATTACTTGCAGAAACACCCGGTGGACCTGCTGTTTCTCGATATCAAAATGCCAGATATATCGGGTATCGAATTTTTCAGAAGCCTGAGCAGGAAACCGCTCCTTGTCTTTACCACCGCCTATTCCGAGCATGCAGTCGCCGGTTTCGAACTCGATGCCGTAGACTATCTGCTTAAACCATTTTCATTACCCCGTTTTCTAAAAGCCTGCAATAAAGCACATGAGTGGCTTCAATTACGCGATACGAACGGCACAAAGGCATACCTCTTTGTCAAAACGGGGTACGATCAGGTTAAGGTGGATTTCGAAGACATCGATTACCTCGAGGCTACAGGCAATTATGTCAACTTCGTCCTTGGTAACCGCCACGTATTGAGCCGGATGACCATTACTGAATGTGAAGTACTATTGCCCACGGATCGATTCGTTCGGATCCATCGTTCGTTCATTGCCGCCATAGACAAGGTAGAAAAAATCGAACGCCACCAACTTGCCGTAAACGGCAGCATCCTGCCGATCGGATCCTCTTACCTGGCAGCGATTAAAAACCTTTCAGCCAAGGCCTAGTTCAAAACTGTCCGTTTCCGAACACCTACTGCACGATATCGAACAAGATCCACGAAAATAGATCACACAAGACACTTATAATCTTAGCGTTATATTTTTGGCGTAAACTATGCATGGCGTTATGCCAAACAAAAAAATGAAATGTTCAATCGTATCCGTTATATAAGTTGTATCCGTTCCCTGATTTTAGGAGCAATGGCCGGTCTGACCACGCTGCCAGCTTTTGCTCAAGATACTCTCTCCCTTGAACAAGCTATCGAGCTGGCTTTGGAACAAAACCTCGAAGTCCAGCAAAGCCGTATCCAAACCCAAAGCCAAGCCATTGATTTGCGTCAGGCAAAAAACGATCTGCTTCCCGATTTGAATGCACGCCTCGGCCATTCCTTTGAAGTCGGGCGCGTCATAGACCCCGAGACCAACCAATACCTCAACAACGTAACCAATCGCTATGGCAACCAAAGCGTAAGCAGTTCCCTGGTGCTTTTTGACGGACTGCGAATGTTCCACAACATCACCCAACAAGCCTACGCATACCGGGCAACCCAGTTGGATGAACAGTATGCCCGGGAGCAGATGGCACTTACTGTCACCCGTGCCTATATTCAAGCGCTCGCCGCACGGGATGTAGTTGCCCAAGCGGACAGCCTTGCCGCCGTAACGCGGCGCCAGGTGGAGCGGAGTACACTACTGTTCGACCAAGGGGCTTCAAATCCGGGCGATTATTACGACCTGAAAGGACAATATGCAAATGACCTCAACAACCTGAATGAAGCCAGAAACCAACTTAACGAAGCATTGATAGCGCTGTTCCGGTTGATCAATCTTCCTTACAACGCAGAAACCAGGCTTGTCTCTTTTCAGGAATTGCCGATGACTGCGAACGACGCCCTTACGGGTGAACAACTCTATCAGATCGCGTCTGACCGTCTGGGCGTCATTAAAGCAGCTGAAAACTGGACAAAACGAGCGCAGTTTGGATTAAAAGCCGCGCGCTCATCCTATTTTCCGTCCCTGTCCATGGGAGCCGGACTGTCCAGCAGTTATATCCACGGCAACGGGGCGTACATCGATCAGGTGCGGGATCGCATTGGCCAAAACCTGGGATTTACGCTGTCCATTCCCATTTTAAACCGGTTGCAGGTACGCAACAACGTAGCCCGGGCGAAACTGAACTTATTGGACGCGGAAAACAGTGAACAAACACGACGGAATGAATTACAGCAAGCTTCCAACCAAGCCTTGTTTAACCTGGACGCAGCCAAAGAGCAGTACAAAAACTTGGTGGAACAGGTGGAAAATTATGCCGAGTCATTCCGTATTGCCGAAGTACGTTTCAATGCCGGAGCGATAAACTCCGTGGAATACCTGGTTGCCAAAAATAAGTTAGACAACGCCACCGCTAATTTGGTTATCGCCCGTTATCAGTGGCACCTACGTCAGCGGATCGTCGATTATTACCATGGGGACATGATCTTGCCACAGGTGGATTAGTCCAACTCGGAAAGTGGCTGGTAGGTTGAAACGGATAGGTCAACCTTACAGCCAACCGGATAGCGTCCCAGCGTGGGACTGATAACGTTCACCTGTAATGAGTCGTTACCGATCGACAACTCTTCGTAAAATCCTTTGAATCGTACAGCCAACACCTCAAACGCTCCATTCGGATCTGCGTGCAATACGAGCCACTCCGGGTGAACGGCTATCGCAGTAGCGCCTTTGACGCCCAACAAAACGGCTTCCCCCGCATTCAGGACATTGCTCTTGGCAAGCAGTTTTGAGGTGTATGCATTGGGGGGGTGGTCATATAGCTCCGCCGGCTTGCCCATGGCCACCAGATGCCCATTCCGCAATACGATCAGCTCGTCGGCCATGGAAAGTACCTCCGCCGGATCATGCGACACTAGCACGACCGTTAGCCCGGTGTCGGCCACAATGTTCCGGATATCCGCTTGGAGGGTTTCCCGAAACGAGGCATCCACTTGATTAAAGGGTTCATCCAGCAACAGCACCTCGGGTTCATTAACCAACGCACGGGCAATGGCTACCCGTTGTTTCTCCCCTCCGCTCAAATCCGCGATACGCTGCTTCTTCAAATGCGTAATCCGCAGTTGGCTTAATATACGCTCTGTATTCTTGAATTTTGCTTCCAGATCGGTATTCGGTAATTGGGAAGCCACGTTGTCCCACACATTGGCGTACGTATTCAGGTCGTCAAACCCTTGAGATACCATGCGCATCGCATCATGGCCCGGGATAAGTTTTTCCCTCGGACCGGGAACCCGCCAGCCCCGATAGCGCACTTCTCCGTCATCTGGCTCAAGCAACCCATAAATAAGTTTCAACATCGTGCTTTTGCCACTTCCACTTTCGCCGATGATTGCGGTAATCCGGCCCTCCTCAATTCCGAAAGAAAGTCCTCGGACCGCCACAGTCACCTCCTTGCCTGGAAAGGACCGGCTTACATTTGTTCCATGTATCAGCGGAAGGCCTTCACGCAGCACATCGTTGGGCACCGAACAGGATGGGGGGGAAGCGGGGATGATTGCCATAAAAAAACCGTCCCGATACCTATCGGGACGGCACAAAAATACGAAATATATTGATAGCCGGCTAAAAACCAAGCATCAGCCCGAAGGTGAAGTTCTGCAACCCCGCCTGGTTGGGACTGTTTTCAAAGAGATCGTTGAAATAGTATTTGCCATAAATCCCGAATGGACCTACACCAAACCTCGCAAATGCGCCATAACGGAACTGCGTGAAATTGTAATCGTCCTTGAATTTCTGCTTACCCAGCTCCTCGCTTTTGAATCGTTGCGTACCTTTTAATAGAAAGCCGCCCTCCGGTCCAAAGGCAAAACGGAGCCGCCCAAGTCCACTGTAACTCCGGCTGCGGAATTCGAATGTCAGCGGCAGGCGCAAGTAGGTAGAAGTGAGCCGATTTTTGTCATAATCGACATCGGAATATGCCCACGTAAGCGGCGTGGTGTTCTCTTGGAAGTCTATATTTTCTCGCAGTCGTATATAAGTCCAGTCGAAACCACCGGATAAGAAAATACGAAAGTTGTCATTGAACCGGTAACCCGCCTGTAATAAATCAAACCCAAAATTAACCGTCTTGCCCGGGCGGTACCTGAAATCCCGGTTGTTATCAGATAGTGTAAAGCTGCCGTTATCTATTAGCTTGACCAGCCCCAGGTCAATCCGTGAAAACGTGACTCCGTAAATGGGCCGTGATTTCCGCGTACTCTCCGTGTCATCCTCGGTATGCGATGCCTTGCCGCACGGTTCGTCATCAGGCGCATACTCGTAGGTCTTTTCCGATTTTTCAATGGTAATTACCCCTTCGTCCTTCCCGGGAATAAGGATACGTACCTTGCGCTTCTCTCCGGTGTTCACGTCTTCCATGATGACGGTATCGATAGCGGTTCCTCTGTTTTTCCGGAGGCTGTCAAGCCGGTTCTTCTCTTGTGCGGGCGCCAGAAAACAAGTGGCGCAAAACAACACGGTAAGGCTAATGTATTTCATCGTATCTAATTATGAGGTTTGATTTATTTAAGTTTCTTCTTTCTGTTTTTGGCCAAGCCAAAGTTAAAATCCAATTTTAACGATCCTTCTTCATCGTTCGAAAAAGTAACCAGTTTTTCGTCACGTTGATCAACCGTGCTCACCACATAATTCAGGATGTTGCTCAGCCCAAAAGGCTGCTTGACTCCCTCCGTTGCCGCAAGCATCGTTTCTTCCTCCTCTTCCAGTACCACCAAGGGTTCGATATCTGGCACCCCGGCGATTACGGCTTCCAAGCTATCCGGTGGCCGCTGCAAGAACCTGTCAGTCGAAAGGTTTCCCAACTCACCCGTTGCCCGCTCCTCAAATTCGACAGCCTTGGCAAAAGAGGCTTCCTCTGGTTGCCGCCTTTCTTCTCTTACAGGTGGTTGATCTCCCTTCGTTTTTACCTTGTGACTCCTTTTTGCAAATACCTTCCGCAGCCGTTCCAGGTCCAAGGGTTCCGCAACGGGCTCCGCGACCTCTATCGACTTAGGCGATTCGGCGACGTTTTTCCCGGGCACCACCGTCGTATCCACATGCGCATGTAAGTACGTAACGGCTACTGGTCGATTTTGCCAATAAAGCACGCCACAGACCGCCAGTATGGCCGCAGCAGCCATCCACCACGTTGTAAACCGACGTCGCTTTATGGGCGTCCGTACAATAAAACGGGCTTCGTCAGCATCCAGTTGCACAGCGATCTTATCCCACAAACCCTTGGAAACCTCGGGCCGGAAGCCTTCAAACTTTTCCTGCAGCTGCTTATCAAACGCATTGTTCTCACCTGAATTCATAGCTCCCTCCTTCCAATTGCTTTAATTTTTCTTTCAGCCACGCCCTTGCCCTTGACAACTGGGATTTTGACGCCCCCTCGCTAATCTGCAAGGTTTCGGCAATTTCCCTGTGCGAGAAGCCTTCCAGCGCGTACATATTAAAGACCAAGCGATAGCCTTCGGGCAAGGTTTGGATCAATCGAAGCAGATCTTCACACTCCAGCACATCCATGGAGAACGTGTGCTGGGTGTCCTCGTATACCTCTTCTATCTCAACGGATAACCCGTTCCGTAGGTTTTTGCGATAAGTCTCAATTGCTGTATTTACCATAATCCTTCGTATCCATCCTTCAAATGAACCTGCTCCCCGATAACTATCGATGTGTCGAAACACCTTGATAAATCCCGATTGGAGCATGTCTTCTGCTTCAAACGTACTGCGCGCATAGCGTAAGCAAACTCCCAGCATCTTTGACGCCAAGGCATGGTACAGTTTTTCTTGTGCATGTCGGTTGCCTGTCCTACAACCCTCATACAAGTTCTCGACGGTAACTGTTTGCTCCAACTTACGTGTATTTACTACTAAGATGGTAATAAGGGCAAAAAGGTTGCACGGAAAATGCACATTAATTTCAATCCGCGATCTCGATCCGCCGTGCATTATCCGTCTGGACCGTGATCTTCACAGAAACTGCGTCGGGGGGTAGTAGCCCAGCTATCTTTTCCGGCCATTCCACCAAGCAGTAGCGGCCAGAATAAAAATAATCTTCGTAGCCCAGGTCAAAAGCCTCTTGTTCGGATTTGATACGGTAAAAGTCGAAATGGTAGATGGGTCCTTCAGGAGAGGTATACTCGTTAACAATGGCAAAGGTAGGACTGGAAGTGGCATCCACAACGCCCAGTCGTATGCATAGCGCCTTAATAAGTGTCGTCTTTCCAGCGCCCATTTCCCCATAAAAAAGAAAAACGCGCCTTCCGCCGGCGGCTGCCAGCACGCGGGCAGCTACTTCCGGCAATTCCGCTAAATTCGCCAGTTCAATAACCATGTGTGCAAAAATACGCTTTTTGCTTACTTGGTCGTATAGGTGGCAAACGGGATGATCATTTCTTCCAACGAGATGCCGCCGTGTTGAAACGTTTCATTGAAGTAGTTGACGAAATGATTGTAATTGTTGGGATATACGAAATAGATATCCTCCTTCGCAAAGATAAAACTGGAACTGACATGCAGCTTCGGCAACAACGCATCGTGCGGATTTTTCACATGGAAAACATCCTTGGCAATGTAGTTGAGATTTTTCCCCTGCTTATAGCGAAGATTGGTGTTGGTATTACGGTCACCGATAACTTTACTGGCGCGTTTCACCCGGATCGTACCATGGTCAGTGGTGATGATCACACGCACCTGCTTTTGAGCAAGCCACTTTAATGCATCCAACAGGGGAGAGTGCTCAAACCAGGAAAGCGTAAGCGAGCGATAGGCAGCCTCGTCATTGGCTAATTCGCGGATCATAGCCATATCCGTGCGGGCATGCGAAAGCATATCCACAAAGTTATATACCAATACGTTGAGGTCGTTCCCCATCAGGTTACTTAAATTGTCGGCCACGTCTCGCCCCTGTTCCAAGGTCAATATTTTATGGTAAGAATGTTTGCATTCTTTACGATATAGGCGCTTAATCTGATCGGCAAGAAATTTATCTTCGTGCAGGTTCTTCCCGCCCTCGTCTTCATCATTCTGCCAAAGCTCCGGATGTTGCCGCTCCATTTCGAGCGGCATCAACCCGCTGAATATCGCGTTGCGCGCATATTGGGTAGCCGTCGGCAGGATGCTGTAATAGCTATCCTCCTCCTCCAAGCGGAAATGCGTCCCGATCACGTCATTGATCACCCGCCATTGATCATACCGCAGGTTATCGATGAGGAAGAAAAATGTTGGCCGGTGTTCCTGCAATGTCGGAAAAACCTTCTTGCGGAATAATTGATGAGACATAACGGGGCCTTTTTCAGGCTCCTTTACCCAATGGAGATAATTTTTTTCGATAAACTTGAAAAACTGCATGTTCGCCTCAGCCTTCTGCAAGGTTAACACTTCGTGCATCCCTGCATCTTCCAGTTTCTCAAGAGATAATTCCCAATAAATCAGCTTTTTGTAAACATCCGCCCATTGTTCGAAGTTCAGGTTATCGTTCAAAATCATACCCAGATTCCGGAAGTCCTGCTGGTAGGCCATCGACGTCTTCTCGCTGATAAGCCGTTTATTTTCCGTCAGCTTCTTAATCGTTAGCAAAATCTGCTTGGGATTTACCGGCTTGATGAGGTAGTCGTCTATTTTGGAACCGATGGCATCTTCCATCAGATGTTCTTCTTCATTTTTAGTGACCAACACCATGGGTATACCCGGGTTGATGTTTTTCAATGCCGAAAGCGTCTCCAAGCCCGTAAGGCCCGGCATGTTTTCATCTAAGAACACTAAATCGTAAAAACCTTTTTTGAAAGCATCCACCGCGTCGTTACCATTCGTTACGGTTTTTACCCCATACCCTTTTTCATTTAACAACATGATGTGCGGTTTCAGCAAATCGATTTCGTCATCTGCCCATAATATATTCGTCTCTTGCATGCCGGCTCCGTTTCTATCCATTGAAATAATCGCGAACATAGCGAAAAGTTTGCCGGCATCTACATTTTTAACAAAAATTAACAGGCATCTACCGTATCTTTGCCGGTATACTTTTGCGGGAGACAACGCCTCCAGCAGTGCGAACAAACTTTGAATAAAAAGAAGATAATCAACGATCCTGTTTATGGATTCATATCCATTCCATCCGGTTTTATATTTGACCTGATACAGCATCCGTACTTCCAACGCCTGCGCTACATTAAGCAGGTCAGCATGACGCATTTGGTTTATCCAGGGGCCCTGCATACCCGTTTCCAGCACGCGTTGGGCGCCATGCACCTGATGGCATTGGCGGTTGAGACCCTTCGCGGCAAAGGGGCTATAATCACCGACGCCGAAGAGGAAGCTGCCCTCGTAGCCATTCTTTTACACGATATCGGTCATGGTCCGTTTTCCCATTCCCTGGAACACACGTTGGTTGAAGGCGTATCCCACGAGCTACTTTCCGCCTTGATGATGAAAGAGCTCAATGACGTCTTTGCCGGGAGGCTTGACCTAGCGATTGAGATTTTCAACAACCGCCACCCCAAGAAATTCCTGCATCAACTGGTGTCCGGACAGCTGGATCTCGACCGTATGGACTACCTTAGTCGGGATAGCTTCTTTACGGGCGTAGCTGAAGGGGTAATCAGTTTTGACCGGATCATTAAAATGATGACTGTGGTTAACAACGAACTGGTCATCGAATATAAAGGGATCTATTCCATTGAAAAATTCCTGATCGCCAGGCGACTGATGTATTGGCAGGTTTACCTGCACAAGACGGTCCTCGGCGCTGAGCAAATGTTACTGAAAATCCTGCAACGGGCGAAAGAATTATATGGAAGTGGCATTTCTCTTTTTGCTTCACCATCCTTGGAACATTTTTTGCGCAACAAGATTACCCGAGAGAATTTCACCGAAAATGTGTCACATTTGGTTCACTTTTCACGTCTCGATGACACAGACATCTTGTCGGCCGTGAAAACTTGGGCGTATCATGAAGACCCCATCTTGCAGATGTTGTGTTCACGGCTCATGAAACGTTCCTTGTACCACACCGAACTGCACAGCAGTGAGCTGGATAGTCGGTTTATCGATGATATGAAAGCCCGGGCGGTAACCTACTTTGGTATAGATGCGGCCCATGTAGATTATTATGTATGGACGCAATTAATTGAAAACAGTGCTTACGAACTAAATAGCAGTAATATTAAGATCTTAATGAAAGACGGTAGCATACAGGATATTGCAGAGGCATCTGATCTGTCCAATTTAGAGACGCTATCGAGAAAAGTGCGGAAATTCGCCGTATCCTTTCCCAAAGAATTAATAAGCTGATAACCAGTAAAAATTTTAATATATATCGTTTAAACTTATACATTTGCAGATGCAATTTTCCGCACATCAAATAGCAACGCTCGTGAATGGTTCCCTTGAGGGGAACCCCGATGTGATGGTGGAGCAACTGGCCAAAATTGAAGAGGCGACGGCCGGCAGTCTTTCTTTTTTGTCTAATCCGAAATACGAACAGTACTTATACACAACCCAAGCGTCAGTCATTATCGTCAATCAGGATCTGAAGCTGGACAAACCCGTAGCAGGTACGTTAATCCGGGTAAAAAATGCCTATTCCGCTTTTTCCATGTTATTGGAAGTCTACAATAAAATGCGGCTGGACAAAACCGGCATTGAAAGTCCCGTATTTATCCACCCAACTGCCAAAATTGGCGAAAATGTCTACATCGGTGCTTTTACCTATATAGACAAGGACGTGGTCATTCAAGATAACTGCAAAATATATCCGCATGTGTATATCGGAGAGAACGTTAAAATAGGGAACGATACCACGCTGTTCCCCGGGGTATCCGTCTATTTTGACTGCATAATCGGGCAGCATGTAATCGTCCATTCCGGCACGGTCATTGGCAGCGATGGTTTTGGGTTTGCCCCGCAAGAAGATGGAACGTACAGCAAGATCAACCAAATCGGGAATGTGATCATTGAGGATGACGTAGAAATCGGAGCGAATACGGTAATAGATCGGGCTACAATGGGTTCAACAATTATCCGGAAAGGCGTGAAATTGGACAACCTTATCCAAGTGGCTCACAATGTAGAAATCGGCAAAAACACGGTAATCGCCGCACAATCGGGTATTTCGGGAAGCACGAAAATCGGTGAAAATGCCGTAATTGGCGGACAGGTTGGTATCGTGGGACATATCAACATCGCCAGTGGAACCCAGATACAAGCCCAATCCGGAGTAAACCGTACCATCGCCGATGCCGGTAAAAAATGGTCGGGCAGCCCCGCTGCTCCCTATAATGCGCAGATGCGGTCGCAGGTTGTATATTCCCGCCTACCCGAATTGGAGCGCCGCCTGGAGGAATTGGAGCAATTACTATTAGCAAAAGAACTATCAAAATAAACGAAGTGCTGTTCCGCCTACCAACGGATAAGCCAATTGACAACGATGAACGTAAAACAACGAACAATCAAATCAGAAATCAGTATTTCAGGTGTCGGGCTCCATACGGGTAAACCCGTCACCATCACCCTGAAACCGGCTCCCGAACAACATTGGTATCGGTTCAGGCGCATTGACCTCGAAAAGCAACCGACCATTCTCGTCGATGCTGACAACGTTTCCGATACCTCGCGCGGAACGACCATCTCACATAACGGAGCCAGCGTAAGTACCATTGAACACCTGATGGCGGCATTGGTGGGGCTGCAGATCGACAATGTACTCATCGATATCGACGGCCCTGAAGTCCCTATTATGGATGGCAGTTCCGCTCCCTTTGTCAAAGCGATTGAGCAAATCGGCTATGTTGACCAGCTAGCAGATCGCGATTATTACGAAATTCCACATAACATTCACCATACCGAACCCGATCGGAAGGTCGAAATGGTAGCGATGCCCCTGGATGGCTATCGCTTTACCTGCATGATTGATTTTAACTCGCCGGTGCTGGGTAGCCAACACGCCTCCATCAGTAACATCGACGAGTTTTCCAAAGATATCGCCTCATCCCGTACGTTTTGCTTTCTCCACGAACTTGAGATGCTGTTGAAAAACAACCTCATTAAGGGGGGAGATCTCAACAATGCCATCGTGGTCGTCGACAAAGAGGTAAGCAAAGACGAACTTCGTCACCTGGCGAAACTATTCCACCGCGAAGACATCGACGTAGCTAAGGAAGGTATATTGGATAACATTGAACTGCGTCATCAAAATGAACCGGCACGTCACAAACTGCTGGATATGATTGGCGACCTGGCACTGGTTGGACGCCCCATTAAGGGCCATATCATGGCCGCACGGCCTGGCCATGCCGCCAACGTGGCCTTTGCCAAAAAGATCAAAGCGCAGATAAAAAAAGAAAAGGGACGCAAATACGTGAAAGTATATGATCCCAATATGCCGCCACTGTATGACACCGTCCAGATCATGAAAATTCTGCCCCACAGGCAGCCTTTCCTGATGGTCGATAAAATTCTGGAGCTGACCAAGTCGCATGTCGTCGGACTGAAAAACGTGACCATGAACGAGGATCTGTTCATGGGACATTTCCCGGGCGCTCCGGTCTTCCCGGGCGTTCTGCAAATTGAAGCAATGGCTCAAACCGGCGGGATTCTGGTCCTTAGCACCGTGCCCGATCCCGAAAACTACCTAACTCTCTTTCTTAAAATCGAAAACGCCCGGTTTAAGGCACAGGTGAACCCGGGGGACACCATTATTTTCCGCTGCGATCTCCTCGAACCCATCCGTAGGGGCATTGCCCAGATGAAAGGCGTAGGCATGGTCGGCGAAAAAATAGTGGTCGAAGCAGAGCTGATGGCTCAGATTGTAAAAGTAAAAGAGAGCCAAGCATCATGATACAACCCCTAGCATATATACACCCACAGGCCAAGATTGCCGGTAACGTAGTCATCGAACCCTTTGTTACCATCCATAAAGATGTCGTGATCGAAGAGGGCACATGGATCGGGTCCAATGTTACCATTATGGATGGCGCGCGAATCGGCAAAAACTGTCGCATATTCCCCGGCGCCGTCATTTCAGGTATCCCGCAGGACCTGAAATTCGATGGCGAGGAAACCACTGCCGAAATTGGAGACAACACCACAATCCGGGAGTGTGTCACCGTTAATCGGGGTACGAAAGATAAATGGAAAACCGTAATCGGGAAAAACTGTCTGATTCAGGCGTATAGTCACATCGCGCATGATTGCATCGTCGGAGACAATTGTATTTTTTCCAATAGCAGCACACTCGCCGGCCACATCACCGTGGGCGATTATGTAGTATTGGCAGGTATGGTCGCCGTACACCAGTTCTGCCACATCGGCTCGCACGCTTTTATCGCTGGCGGTTCTCTGGTGCGCAAAGACGTACCTCCCTTTGTCAAAGCCGCCCGGGAACCTTTGGCCTATGTCGGAATCAATTCCGTAGGCCTGCGGCGGAGAGGCTTTTCATCTAACCAGATCAACGAAATACAAGATATTTACCGGGTACTGTTCGTAAAAAACAACAACCTTACCAAAGCATTGGATATTATTGAGGCCGAATACAAACCCACGGAAATACGGGATGAAATACTTGATTTCGTACGGAACTCCAACAGGGGGGTCATGAAAGGGTTCGGCCAAAGCAAAGGAATACTTTGAGGCATGTACATCGCTTTGGAGGACATCGGTAGGCGATTCAATCGTGAATGGGTTTTCCGGCACATCGATTATCGATTCGAAGCGGGTCAAAGCTATGCCGTTCTGGGACCGAATGGATCGGGTAAATCCACCTTCCTACAGGTTGTTGCTGCTAGCTTGATCCCTTCCGCTGGCCGTGTCCACTATGCCGATGCCGAAAAAAAAATCGACCCTGAATCCATCTACCAATATCTTTCGTTGGCGGCGCCTTATATGGAGCTCATCGAAGAGTTTACGCTTGCCGAACAAGTCCGCTTCCACTTTGCGCTCAAAAACTACCTAAGCGGTTTTGATGAAGATGCGCTCATGGAGTTGTTGGGGCTTCGTCATGCCAAGGATCGTCAAATCCGGCATTTTTCTTCCGGCATGAAACAACGGGTAAAACTAGCCTTGGCCTGCTGTTCCGACGTTCCCCTTGTATTATTGGACGAACCCACGAGTAACCTGGACCAACAGGGGATCGACTGGTACCTGAATCTTGTGACCGAAACACGGGCGGCACGGCTCGTGATTGTTTGCTCCAACCAGGAAAGGGAATATGGGTTTTGTGAGAACTTGATTAACATCGTGGATTATAAATAATTGCAAATAGAGAGCCTGTTTCGTATCTTTGATCCCACATTTTTATACACCGTAACAGATTAATAGTATGTCCAAAGCTTCAGAAGTAAAAACCGGCAACATCCTACGCTTCAATGGTGAGTTGGTGTCCGTTGAAGAATACATTCACAGGACACCGGGGAACCTTCGGGCGTTTTACCAAGCTAAAATGCGCAATGTAAAAACCGGAAAATTGGTGGAATACCGTTTCCGGACCGATGAGGAAGTGGAAATTGCCCGTGTAGAGACCAGTGATTACCAATACCTATACGAAGATGGGGATACCTTCGTCGTGATGGACAACAACACATTTGAGCAATTCAATATTCCGAAACACCTGTTCGGCAGTTCGGCACGTTTTTTGAAAGAAGGTATGCAGGTGCTGATAGCCATGGAAAGCGACGAGCCGATTATGGCGCAAGCGCCTACCACAGTGGAATTAGAGATTACTTATACAGAGCCGGCGGTTAAAGGTGATACTTCTACAAATGCCTTAAAAAGTGCGACAGTAGAAACCGGTGTCGAGATACGGGTGCCGCTGTTTGTGAATCAAGGGGATAAAGTGAAGGTTGACACACGCTCTGGCGACTATATTGAACGCGTAAAATAAAGAAATTAAATTTTTAGGTTTAGGTTGATTATTCGGTCTTGGGGCTCCCCGCTTCAAGGCCGATTTTTTTTCGGAAAAAAGAACCCGGCCGATTTAAGCGATCAGGCCGGGTTCGCCTTTATCAATAGCCGGTGTTCTGCAGCATATTTGGATTCGCATCCATAACCGCTTGCGGAATAGGTAATACGTGGCTTCTATTTTCCATATATCCCTTACTGCCCAATACTTCGGCGGCTTTGCCCCAACGGACCAAATTCACAAACCGGCTTCCCTCCTTCGGCATTTCAATTTTCCAGAGCGCCTGCAATAAATTGGCAAATGCTTGGCTGGAAACGGGTTCGCCAATCGGACTCATTCCCCGTCGGGAAGCCAACAGATTATAAACCTGCTCGGCTTCCGATTGCTTGTTTGCCGCCGCCTTAGCCTCCGCATTCATGAGCATCACTTCGGTATACCGAATGATGGGAAACACGCTGCGGTTATAGAAGAACCGTTTTACATCTTCCCTCATGAGCTCAGAATGATCCCAGATAACCTCACTGCTGCCCTGCCGAAAAATCTGGGCCGTATTGGCTTCCAATGCATAGGCTCCCGACATGATCATCTGGTCCGTCAATGTAACAGCTAGTTGGAAATTGCCTTTAAACAAAGCGGCCTTCGCCAACAGCGCCTGGGCCGTTCCCTTGGAAACACCACCATTCATTGCCTGTTGAGGCAACTTCGCACCGGCCTGTTCTAGCTCCGCAACAATAAAATCATAAACGGCATCCGGATCGGAATTGGAAAGATCTGTTCCTTGATTTTCCGTCGTCACCAGGGGAACCCGTCCAAAATAATGCATCAGTTGCATATAGACATAGGCCCTGAATAACCGCAACGTTTCCAATTCTGCCGCCTGCGGAGCACGGCTCTCAATCGCATTCAGTGAGTGGATAACCGAATAACCGCCTTGCCAAAGCTGGTTGATTACCGGGGCTGCCGACGTAAAAGAAAAGTTGTTCAGCAGCGCGAATTGACCGTTCAACGCCGCACCTAATGTGTCTGAAACTGCCTCCCCGCTCAGCAAGGCATCGGCCACTGCCAGCTCCTTTTGCCATGCTCCAATTCGGCCATGAGCCGTATTTAGCTGCGCAATAAACTCGTCGGGTGTCAGTGGCTTCTGTGCGGCGTTGTTGTTATATCCCACAAATATTTCAACGGTTTTAACCCTTCCATCCTTTACCTCGGCATTCTCAGAGGGCATTTTTACCAGGTCGTCGGCATTGATTACACCATCCGAATTAGCGTCTGTCCATTTGAAATTTCCTACTGCCGCATCCGGTTGATCGGCCCATCCATCAACGTCGCTTTGTGACTGAAAAATCCCTGCTGCGGCCATTCCCAAATAATATCCGTCCTGCGCCTGTTCACCTTCATAAAAGATGTTATACTTATCGCCATACTCCACTTCTATGTAGTAAGTACCCGCTTTGATATCCTCGAATATCGCTTTCCCGGTGTCGATCTCCGCTTCATACGCCACCACGCTGTTAGCATAGTCTTGCTGACTAGCATACAGCCATACCGTTCCGCTTGTTGCCTTGACACCCGAAGGCTTATCCGGCGACCAAGCAGAGGCATCCCAAACCACGACTTCCAGAGAGGTGGTCTGTAGTTCGTCATCGACAGACGTCCCCGAAAGCAACGTCTTCACCGAATACACAACTTGATCGCCCGTCGCTCCAATCACTTCGCTACCGATTTGAACGCCGTTTATCCAAACCTTCTGCCCAACACGGCTTACTTTCAGTTCCTTTCCGCTTAGGCTGGTCAAAATCCGTTCGTTCGTTAAGTCTGCAAGTTTAATGACGCCCTTTACAATGTGATCTTTCAACACCGAAGAGGTAAGGTCTTCGGTCGCAAAAGCTTGTATGGAAGATTTTTTACCCATCATAAGCGCTTGCTGCGCTCGCGCGACTTCATCATTCAACGGTGCAAACACCGTAATGCCCGCTTCGACGTCCGTAGCGGAGAGCTCAAGCCCCTTCAATGCGTCGACGAAAACACGGATGCTGTCTGCCGTCTCCAAGCTAGCAACGAGACCGTTAATTACTTCTTCCGGTTCGCGTGGAGGGTCTTCCGGCGGAGCCACAGGGTCCTTCTTGCATCCAAAAGCAAGGATAATGGTTGCCGCCGCGATGGCAGCTCGGGTTATTTTTCTCATGACTTAAGATTTAGTAAATAAACTGTTTTTCTGGATGCGGCTAAATTAGTGCCCCGTTAAACACAAAAAAATACCCGCAAGTGAGTATTTTTGGGCGATGCAATCCCCCAGTAAGCACGAGCTACGCAAACGTTATCGCGAAAGACGGATCAATCTTTCTGCTGACGAATTCCAGGTATTAAACAGTCGGTTGATGGAACAGATTCATCGGCTGGATATGACTAGGTTCTCGACCGTTCACCTATTTCTTCCCATTGAAGGCAACCGCGAGCCGGACACCTATGCGATCGCCGAATGGTTGCGGCGCGCTCATCCAGATATACGGTTGATACTATCCCGAACCAATCCTGTGGCCTCTGAAATGCTTCATTTCATCTGGGACGATACTACGGTCTTAAAACATAATCATTGGGGAATTCCTGAGCCGGAAAACGGGATCGCCGTTTCCTCGTTGGAAATAGACGCCGCGTTTGTCCCACTCCTTGCTTTTGACGTCCGGGGAAACCGCGTAGGCTACGGGAAAGGGTTCTACGATCGCTTCCTGGCCGAGTGCCGTCCAGAGACGGTAAAGATGGGCCTTTCACTGTTTGAAGCAGAGCCGGTCATCAGCGACATCAATGCATTTGATATCCCGCTTGATTACTGCATAACCCCACAGCAAATTTGGGAATTCAATACAGCACCCTAAATTTAATGGTGTTTTCTATCTGCCTGAGTTGTTTGAGCAACTGTTTATCGTATTGCGCATCAACATCGGTAACGGCATAGCCGATGCTTCCCTTGGTCATCAGGAATTGGGCGACAATGTTGATTTGGCTATCGGCAAAAACCTGATTGATATGTGCCATTACCCCCGGTACGTTCCGATGAATGTGAAGCAGTCGATGTGCTTTTTCGATTTTGGGCAACAACAGATTTGGGAAATTTCGGCTCATATAGGTATCACCTCTGTTGATAAAGTCAGCCATACGGCGCGGAATAAACTCACTGTTCCGTTTCTTTCCCTTTTTGTCGTCGAAAAGAACGATTCCCTTTTCATTGCAAATTTCTCGGTTCAACTGGTGTTTACTATCACCCAAATAACCGATGGTCTTCAGCTTATCGGCTCTTGCCAGCTGGTCGTCATCCAGTTTTATGTCCTTCCCCAACAGCAGCATCCCGACATCTTTGACGTATTTTTCCTCAAACGTTTGCTTGATCCGGATGGAAAAACCGTCACGCTTAAGTATGTGTGCTGAAATTTCCGGCACATCGCCCACAATGAGGCAGAGAATGCGATTCTTGGGGTAGGATATCGCCCGGGGAAGGTCGTTCACATATAAAAACTCATCGAAGCTTGGCGTCACATGATCGGCTTTCTCGGATACGCTCTTTCGCTCAATGTTCTCCGTAAACGCAAAAAATCGCTCGATAAGCCCTGACTCCTTCAGCTGGAAATCCGAATAGCCGTCGCCGATACCGTAAATTTTGCCCGGCAATTTCAGCTGCCGTAAAAGCTTCACTTTGCCCCCTTCTTCCGACAAGGGATTGCTTTCGTCATACCCAGTTATATTTCCCTGCTCATCAAACGTAAACGTGTTGGCATAAATATTTTCCTGCTTAATATGATAAGGACTTACCACCGGAACGATGAATTCTTTAAATCCCCCCGACACAATCAATGCACTGTCACTGTGCTTCTTAAAGAATTCACGGTTGCGGAGAAATGACGGGGAAACTTTCTTTTTAAGTATGCTTACTAGCTTCTTCAGGTGGTCACGGTTGGCTTCCAGCAATCGTACCCGGCCCGAAAGGCTTTCACGGAAAGATAGCTGACCGTTCATCGATAAGTTAGTCAGCCGATCGATCTCTGCATAAATCAACTCCCTGGCAGGATGGTTGGCCAATGAAATGCGCGCCAATTCATCCAACGCTTCCACCTGGGTAAAGGTGCTGTCAAAATCGATAATGTAATAATTGTCCAATTTTACTGTACGGTTAAAAGTCTGTAACATATTTCGCGCAACGTATCGTCGATCGGTTTGAACGCCATACCCGTTGCTTCAACAATTTTCGTATTGGAAAACCGCATCTGCAAATTTGCTGCACGAGCGGTTTCTCGTGTTAAAAGGGGTCTTTTCCCACTGAATAGGGAAAGCACCTTCGCGGCTCGCCAAGCTAGTTCAAGCATAAAACCCGTCGCCATGACCTTGGGAGCTGACCGCCCGAGATAAGCACTGCAACGCGTCAACAACTCCTTATAGCTCATGTTTTCGTTGCTCAACAGAAACCGCTGTCCGCGAATGGTTCGGTTTTCCATCAAAAGCACCATCGCCTTTGCAACGTCTTCAACGTCGATCAGTCCGACCGAACCGGCTGTGTAAAAGTTTAGCCCTCCCTGCAACTGGGCGAAAATAGATCCGCTGCTTCCATTTCCCTCGGTTGCGGCAGATGGCCCGATGATCAACGACGGATTGACGATCACGGCTTCCAGCCCTTCCGCAATGCCCCGCCATACTTCCATCTCGGCTTCATATTTAGCAATCGCGTAGCCGGATTGATTTGGGTCGTATTCCCATAAATCTTCTTCCGTGATATCGCGCCCATTTTTGCCCCGTCCCACCGCCGCGATGGAACTGACATGCAATAATCGAGCTCCACGTTCAAGGGCGAGCGTCACCACATGGGCCGTACCCTCGACATTGACAGCCATCATCCGCTTCCGGTCGGCTGCGTGGTAAGAAATAACGGCCGCACAATGGTATACCTGAGTTACCCCGTCAAATGCATCGGCCAACGCAAAGAAATCGTTCACATCTGCATTTACCCATTCCAACCCCGACAAGCCTTCCAGTGGTCGTGGCAAAACAGATGACTCCCGTTTTGTCGCGCGGACCCGAAATCCTGCTTCGATCAATTGTTTGATAAGAATGGAGCCAAGAAAACCTGTACCGCCTGTTACTAAAACCACCGCCTTAGAATAGTTGATATAACGCCTCAAAAGTAAGGGAATAAATGGATATTCCCTATACCGAAATAAAATGGTTCTTGGGCAGTAAACGCATTTTACGTAAGTTTGCTGGATAATTTGCCAAACAACAGACGACTACCATGTCCCTTTCCGTTTTCTTCTCCCCCATCTCCCTGCAGGACTTTACGCCGGAGGACGGCTTTTTCAACTCACAGATCGGGGCTTCCCTACGTGCTTTCGACCAAACGTTTCCCGATTTGGAAGACGAAAAACCAGACTTAGCACTATTTGGCGTTTTGGATGACCGGATGGCGATCGGAAATACCGGGTGCAGGGACGCGGCCGACGCAGTCCGTCGGCACCTCTATCCGCTTTATCAGGGGGAGTATAAACTACGACTGGCTGATCTTGGCAATATAAAAGCCGGAGAAACGGTCACAGACACCTATGCGGCCGTCAAAACGGTCTGCGAAGAATTGATTCGCTCCGGCACCATTCCCATCATCATTGGCGGTGGGCAAGACCTAACTTACGCCCAATACCTGGCGTATGAGAAACTCGAACAAAAGGTGGAGGTAGCCGTTGTAGATTCACGGTTTGACCTTGATCAAAACAATACCGAAGGCGCTCCGCTCAATTCACTGACTTATCTCAATCACATTATCCTCCACGAGCCCGACTACTTGTTCAATTTGAATAATTTATCCTATCAAACCTATTTTGTGAGCAAAGAGTCGATTGCCATGTATGAAAAGCTCTATTTTACAGCCATACGCCTGGGTTTGATGGCAGGTCAGGTTGGCCAGGTTGAGCCCATCATCCGGGCGGCGGATATGCTGAGCTTTGACATCAACGCCATCCGGTTTTCAGACGCGCCCGGCAACGCCTACGCCACGCCCAATGGGCTGTTCGGTGACGAAGCCTGCCAAGTATGCCGATATGCGGGCATGAGCGATAAACTCACTTCAGTCGGCTTTTACGAATACAATCCCTCGCTGGATAACCGCGGACAAACGGCCATCCTTATCGCGCAGATGATCTGGTATTTCATCGACGGTTTTTACAGCCGTAAGCACGATGCGCCTCTCGTTCCTAAATCGGCCTATATTACCTATCGCACTACGGTACACAATGACGCCTATGAATTGGTCTTCATAAAAAGCAAGAAATCAGACCGTTGGTGGATGCAAGTTCCCTATTCGGGCACCCAATCAGTCAACGAGCGGTATTACCTTACGCCCTGTCGATATGAAGATTACCAGACGGCCGTTTCGGGAGAAATGCCCGATCTTTGGTGGAAAACACATCAGAAGTTGGTATAGGTGATGGAATTATACGCGCTCGTTATCTCCGTTGTCATCCTCGCTATTTCGGTGATTTTGTTCCTCAAACGGCCGCAATCGAGCGCCCTCGCATCGGACTCCGAAACCATACGCCGGGAGCGGGAAGCATGGGTAATCCAATTAGCACGTGCCGAACAACAGGTAGAAAATTTAACCGCTGAAAAAGAACGGATTACTGCGCTCCTACACGAAGAACAACAACAACTGCGGGAATCCGAAAAATTGCTCGAAACCACCCGCGCCTACTACCGATCCCAACAAGAAAAACTGCAGGAACAAAAGGCGGAAATCGAAACTATAAAGCGGCAATTCAATACAGAATTTCAAGTGATTGCCAATAAAATACTCGAAGAGAAAACCCAGCGTTTCACCGAAACCAACAGCAAATCGCTTGATCAAATCCTAACCCCCCTTAGGGAGAAAATCAAAACGTTCGAAGAAAAAGTAGAAAAAACCTACCAGCATGAGGCGGCCGAGCGCAACTCCCTGAAAGGGGTTGTACAACAACTCATGGAGCAGAGCCTACGGATTAAGGACGAAGCCAATAGCCTGACGCGCGCGTTGCGCGGCGATAGCAAAAAACAAGGCAATTGGGGAGAAGTCATCCTCGAACGGGTATTGGAGCGCTCGGGATTGGTTAAGGATCGGGAATATCGGCTGCAAGCCGCATTGGCAGACGGGGAGGGTAGAAGGCTGCAGCCCGATGCAATTATTGATCTGCCGGATGAGAAGCACTTGGTAATCGACTCGAAGGTATCCCTGCTCGCTTACGAACAATGGGTGAATGCAGAAACGGACGATGATCGTGAAAGATTCGCCAAACAGCACGTCCAGTCTGTCGAAAACCATGTGAAAAGCCTGTCTGCAAAGAATTACCATGACCTTTACCAGATCCATTCACCCGACTTTGTTTTGTTGTTTATGCCCATTGAGTCGGCATTCAGCCTATCCATTACTTACAAAGCAGACCTCTTCAGCGACGCTTGGGATCGCCGCGTTGTCATCGTCAGCCCTTCAACTTTATTAGCTACCCTACGTACCATCGCCAGCATGTGGAAACAGGAGCGTCAGACACGCAATGTATTGGAAATCGCCAAAGAAGCCGGTGCCTTGTACGATAAGTTCGTGGGATTTCTGCAGGATCTCGAAAAAGTGGGTGAGCAGCTCAACCGTGCGGTACGCGCCCACGAAGACGCAACGCGCAAACTTGGCACCGGTCCGGGCAACGTCGTAGCCAAAGTGGAGAAACTCAAGAAGCTCGGCGCTCGGGCAAGCAAACAGATCGGCGGCGACCTGCTAAATGATTGAAATTAATTTCTCCGGATCAGTCGCCTCCCTTTCCTGGTCACGGATGCCTTAAGTACTACGCATTTATAAAGAGATAGACTTAAAAAAATAACCCCTTATTTATGGTTTTCTTATAAAAAGTTCTCACCTTTATGCCTTACTTCTACCATTCACTTATGAATAGCATACAATTAAAATAATCTGCGAAGCGTCGGCAATCTTGCGCCGTTACCGTATCGACCTGTAATATTTTTTGAACCTTAAATATCTGTGCATTAAGCCAAAAGATATTCTAAGCTTGTAGTCAACATTTTTCTATGAAAAAAAATTTACTTTTCATATTAATAATAGTTTCCGTTTCCTCCTTCCCCGCATTCGCCCAGCAGAAAGTAAAAGATAATACGCTGTCCGGTGAAGTGTTACCGGATAAAGACGCACTGCTGGAATTGGAAAGTACCAACAAAGGGCTGCTACACGCTAGGGTCCGGCTAATCCAATCGGATGATGCTGCTCCGCTGTCGCAGCATCGTGCTGGTATGATGGTATACAATACGGCCACTGTGAATGATGTGGTTCCCGGTATTTATTACAACAACGGTAGCCGCTGGATACTAGTAGCCGGAGGAGGCGTTACGCCCATTAACTACAATCCCGTTACCTATGAGCTTACGTACGTCGATATAAAAGGCGACACCCATACCATCAATTTGGAAGAAGTAGTAAAGGCTGTGGAGACGGTAACTGTGCTCGGTTATGACGCGGTCGCTCACAGGTTGATCTATCAAGATGAGGACGGCAACACCCACCCCCTGGACCTCGAGGTCGGAACGCTGAGCTACGACCCTGCGGCAAACGCACTGACTTACACGGACGAGGAGGGGAACGCTACGCCGCTGACGCTGAACAACACCAGCCTAGCATACGATCCGGCAACCGGCGTGCTGACATACACAAACTCGCTGGGCGTGCCACAGACGGCTGACCTTTCCGACATCGTCAATTCACTGGAGACGCTGACGGTGATGGGTTACGACGCGGTTGCTCACAAGTTGAGCTACCAAGACGAAGACGGGGGCACCCAGAGCGTCGACCTGAGCGCATACCTCGACAACACCGACGACCAGGGGATATCTCTTGCTGGCAATACCCTGACGCTGGAAGACGGAGGAACGGTCGACCTGAGCCCATACCTTGACA
>Ga0065721_10048696_pt1 | contig 136455 bp, 115 predicted proteins | sample Mesricmetagenome_FD_59108 | JGI IMG/M metagenome (GOLD analysis project Ga0065721, IMG submission 59108) | Mesophilic microbial community from rice straw/compost enrichment Sample: eDNA_1 v2 (version 2) | ecosystem: Engineered > Solid waste > Grass > Composting > Bioreactor | place: USA...
TGGTTCACAGAATCGGTGAGGTCTTTCCAGGTACCGGCCACGCCTTTTACCTGCGCCTGGCCGCCCAGTTTCCCTTCGGTACCCACTTCCAGCGCCACACGCGTTACCTCCGATGAAAACGAGTTCAGCTGGTCTACCATGGTATTGATGGTATTCTTCAATTCCAGTATCTCGCCTTTTACATCTACGGTGATCTTTTTCGACAGGTCGCCTTTGGCCACGGCGGTGGTCACTTCCGCGATATTACGCACCTGTGCGGTGAGGTTGCTGGCCATCTGGTTTACAGAATCGGTCAGGTCTTTCCATACACCGCCTACGCCTTTTACCTTGGCCTGTCCGCCCAGTTTCCCTTCACTGCCCACCTCGCGCGCCACGCGGGTCACTTCCATGGAAAAAAGATTAAGCTGCTTCACCATCCCGTTCACCTCCCTGGCAATGGTGGCAAACTCGCCCTGTAGTACATGGCCGCCAATTTCCAGGGGCATATCTTTTGACAGGTCGCCCTTGGCTACCGAGCTGATCACACCCGCAATTTCGATGGTAGGATGCACCAGGTCGGATATCAGCGTATTCAGCGATTCTACACCCGTGCGCCAGGCGCCGCGCGCATTGGGCAATTCAATACGCTGGTTCAGCTTATCCTGTTTACCAATGGTATTACCGGCTTTGGTAAACTCGGTCATCATTTTTTCGTTGAGTGTAATGATCTCATTGAGGGTATCACATATCTTCCCGGTCAACCCGATTTTATCTATGGGCATACGCACACTGAAATTGCCGTTCTTAACGGCGGTAAGCACGGCCAGCAATTCACTGCTGTCCAACTCGCCAGCTAATTGACCAAGTTGTTCATCGCTACTATCCGGTACAGGCAACTTTTTGGCGGGTGTTTTTTTGAGAGAAGTGGAAGATGGAGAGCCTTTCTTACTGGTAACACGGGCAGTGTTGGTTTTAGAACGCGCCATAATCAGGTATTTTGACTGTATTAGTGTATTGTTGTTTCTGCCGGCCGTATCTGACTTTTTCCTCCTGCTGCATGACCAATGGCATACGGCCCGAATCATTAACCATGGACATATCAGTAGATTCTATAAGCGTGTCAAACAGCGTTCCGGTTTTACGATTGATTGTCATGCCTGTAACGGTATGGATAATTGAATAAAAATTGTAATCTGTTCCACAGTTTTGCCACAACATCCCCCATATGGGTAATATATTACCCAGACAATGCGGGGAGCAAATTGAATCAGTCATATTTAATAAAACAGGCCAGTGCCAAAACCGGCGACCTTTCCCGAGGTGGGCGAGATACCGGTAATGTACACAAACTGTGCGCGGAGTTGGGCGCTACAGGAAAAAATTTCACAAAAAAAATTACAGCTATCGAATAAAGGTGCACATCTACCTGATATGCATACGCGCTTAAACGTAAAAAAATTCCCTATTTGATAATTGTTCTGCATAAAATTCATTTATTTTTAGCACCTTCCCGTTCCAACCAACAGCGCCACGTAGGCATTCCCGCTAAAAAATCACGTCCTACTTATGCAAACGAGGCTTACCGCCCATAATATGGACAACCTTGTCTTTACTCATCATTTGCCACCTCAGCTGGCCGGATTTTTATTGGAGGGTACCAGGCCATTGGTTGCATCGGCTTCATTGGGTGATGTACTGCTGCCGGAAAAGCCCTGTAACGGCTTTACTATTTGTGTATGGCATTTTCTCCTGCACCGGGGCTGCGAATTCACCATCAAAGAGAACAACACGATCTGCGTCTGCAGTTGCAGCTCACCAGCCACCTGCATTACAATCAGGAAGGCCTGCCGCCACTAAGCTTTTACGAACATGGTTATTACCTGTTGTATGTGGCCGCTGAAAAAAGCCGGCAGCGTCTGGGCGCCGAAGTTGTTTAAAGATTTCTGGAAATACAGTACGCAGAAGCCGGTTTGCTGAAACTGCAAAACAGTTTTCCATCCATGCAACATTTCCTGCGAATGGTGGAAAGGCAGCAGCCTGCCCTGTTGATGCCCGTAAACCATGGGCATCGCACGCCCTGCTGGAGGTATTGAACCGGCTGATGACGGGCTTGCATAAACCGAATGATAAAAGCTGGCTGCGCGCCAGGGCTCTAGAGTTGTTGATGCAATGCCTGAACAACAATACACAGCATCCGCTTAACGAAGCGGTGCATTTATCCTTTAAAGAAGCAGGCGTCATATATTATGCCCGGCAGCTATTGCGGCAGTATTATGCCCAACCCTGGACCATGAAAACACTTAGCTCATGCATACTATTGTGAGGGTGTGCATGGTTGTCATATCTATATTTCTTCCTTATCGCCGACACCCTTCCATATGCCCATTGCCGGCGCCTGGATTTTTGTTCCAGGCCTTACAGGCCAAACCTGCCTGTCCATACACCAGGCTAATAAAATGGTCTATACCATCAGGATAATACAAATAATCCAGAAAAGCGGTCGTTGAACAAGGGAACGTTTCGGAATAGCCGGAACCGCCTCCTTGCCGATCTTCTGCCACCAGGCATCCAGGTTTACCTGGTTCAGCCATTGCAGGTCGTTCAGCAATTGTTCTTCACTGTTGATGCAGTCGATACCGATCCCCAAAAAAGCATATTTTTTTGCCAATTTCATGAATTTGTGATCTGCTGCATCCAGGCCTGCGGCACCTGCTGTCCCTCATTTTTACCATGCCGGGCCCTCCACAGTCCATGGCGCCTTCCGGTGAAGAGGAGTTGCAGTTCACCATGCGCGCGGCTAAAAACCTAAACGGGTAAGGCACAATTTTTTATCCGCATACAGAAAATTTATACTTATGGAATCTACAAGCCAGGAATACCGCAGGTTGGGTATGGCATTGGTTGGACTGGGCGAGTACAGTACCGCCCAACTGGGGCCTGCTTTACGATTAACGGAATATTGTTATCTGGCAGGTGTTGTTAGTGAAGAGGATCAGAAACTGAGAAAATGGAAGAACGAATACAACCTTAAACAGAACAACCTGTACAATTACGAGAATTTCGATGAAATCAAATACAATCCCGATATCGATATTGTATACGTGGTGCTGCCCAATGCACTGCATGCGGAATTTGTAATGAGGGCAGCCACGGCCGGTAAACATGTGATATGCGAAAAACCGCTGGGCATACATGTTGATGAATGTCAGGCCATGATAGCAACCTGCAAAAAATATGGTGTAAAGCTCTCTATGGGCTATCGCCTGCATTTCGAGCCCTACAATATGAGCATGATGCGGCTGGGACAAAACAAGGTGATGGGCCAGGTGAAAAAAATCATTGCGCGCAACAGTATGGACATTGGTCCGGCCGATCAATGGCGTTTGGATGCCGCGCTGGCAGGTGGCGGTCCGCTCATGAACAATGGCATTTACTGTGTACAGGCTGCCCAGTTCATTGCCGGTGAATTGCCCATATCGGTGCAGGCCGAATTTCTGCCTAAAAAAGACCACAAAAAATTCGCCGAGGTGGAAGAAGGCATTCGTTGGACCATGGAATTCCCATCGGGCTGTATAGCCGAATGCGAAAGCAGTTATAGCAAGAACGAAAACCTGCTGCGCGCCGAGGCAGAGCATGGCTGGTTTGAACTGGAACCCGCTTATGAATACCAGGGGCTCAAAGGCCGCACATCAGAAGGCGCCCTGGACCTGCCCTCCATTAACCAGCAGGCTGCGCAAATGGATGCTTTTGCCAAATGCATACAAAACGGCACCCAAAGCCAGGTACCCGGCGAAATGGGTTTGCGCGATGTGGAGATCATAATGGCCATTTATGAATCGGCCCGCACCAAACATAAAATAGGTTTGCATCTGGAAGAATTTACCGCTTTGCCCGAGCAGTAAAACTGATGTAAAAACTATCCACAATCCTGTAACAACCATTCTATAAAAGAGGTGGACCTTTGAATAAAATCAATTTTATGTCCACCTTTGTTAAGGAAACATTTCCGGTATTGGAAATGACCTGTGCAGCTTGTGCGGTAAGCGTGGAATCGATGTTGAGATCGGTGGCCGGCGTACAACAGGTTGGTGTAAATTTCGCCAACAAAACCGCTTTGGTGGAATACGACCCCCAACAAGTGACCCCACAGGTTTTACAAAAAACCGTTCGCTCCATAGGTTACGATCTGGTGATTGACCCCCAAAACAGCGCAGCCATCGCCGAAGAAGCTGAGTTGAAGCATTACCAGGCTTTGCGTCGGCGCACCATCTGGTCTATCCTGCTGTCTATACCGGTGGTAGTAATTGGTATGTTTTTTATGAACATGCCTTTTGCCAATTATATTATGCTGGTATTAAGCGCCCCCGTGGTATTTTATTTCGGTCGCCCATTTTTTATCAATGCATTCAAACAGGCCCGTCATCAAAAAGCCAATATGGATACGTTGGTAGCCCTCAGCACCGGCATAGCCTGGCTGTTCAGTGCCTTCAATACTTTTTTTATGGATTTCTGGCACCAGCGCGGCGTGCATGCGCACGTTTATTTTGAAGCGGCCGCTGTAGTCATAGCCTTTGTATCGCTGGGAAAATGGCTGGAAGAAAAAGCGCGATCAAATACATCTTCCGCCATCAAAAAACTGGTGGGGCTGCAACCGAATACCGTTTGGCTCGTGAACAGGGACGGCAGCATTACAGAAACACCCGTTACCCAGGTACAGGTGAATGATGTGCTGCTGGTAAAACCCGGCGAAAAGATACCTGTTGACGGCAAGGTGACCGATGGCGAATCGTATGTTGATGAAAGTATGATCACCGGCGAACCCCTGGCCGTGCTGAAAAAAAGCGGTGAAGCCGTTTTTGCCGGCACCATCAACCAGAAAGGCAGTTTTCGTTTCAGGGCGGAAAAAGTGGCGGGCGACACCCTGCTGGCCCGGATCATTCGCATGGTGCAGGAAGCACAGGGCAGTAAGGCGCCGGTGCAAAGACTGGTAGACAGGATTGCCGGTATTTTTGTGCCTGTTGTCATAAGCATTTCCCTGCTCACATTTATAAGCTGGATGGTATGGGGTGGCGATAATGCCTTTACCCATGCCCTGCTCACTTCGGTTACCGTTTTGGTGATTGCCTGCCCCTGTGCATTGGGGTTGGCCACGCCAACCGCCATTATGGTGGGTGTTGGCAAGGGCGCCGAACACAATATACTCATCAAGGATGCCGAAAGCCTGGAACAGGCGCATAAGGTAAATGCCATTCTACTCGATAAAACAGGCACCATCACCGAAGGTAAACCCGTGGTGACTGATCTCATATGGGTGAAGGAATTGCCCGATGTATTGTATGCATTGGAAAGCCGTTCAGAACATCCGTTGGCCGAGGCCATAGCAGCGCATCTGCCCGCTTCCGAAATACCATTGCAATCGTTTGAAAGCATCACCGGGCAGGGTGTTACCGGCCGTTATAACAATGAATTGTATATGGCCGGTAGTAAAAAACTGCTGGATGCCCACCAGGTAGTAATTGATCCTGCACTGGCAGCGCGGGCGGGGCAACTACAGGAAAACGCCAAAACCGTCATCTATTTTGCCAATAGTAAACAAGTGCTGGCCATGGTGGCCATTGCCGACCAGGTAAAACCCGGCTCCCAAAAAGCCATTGCCATCCTGCAGCAAAGAGGCATCGAAGTATACATGCTTACAGGCGATAATGCGCATACCGCAGCAGCCGTTGCCCGCCAGGTGGGCATTACCCATTACAAAGCAGAAGTATTGCCATCGCAAAAAGCCGAATTTGCCAAAGAACTGCAGCAGCAGGGCAAGATGGTGGCCATGGTGGGTGATGGCATCAACGACTCGCAGGCGCTGGCCCAGGCCGATGTGAGCATTGCCATGGGCAAGGGGTCGGATATAGCCATGGATGTGGCTAAAATGACACTCATCACATCTGACCTTAACAGCGTTCCCAGAGCGCTGCAATTATCACGCAAGACCGTACAGGCCATCAGGCAGAATTTATTCTGGGCTTTTATTTACAACCTGATTGGCATACCGGTGGCCGCGGGTATCTTATACCCTCTAAATGGATTTTTATTGAACCCTATGATTGCCGGTGCGGCTATGGCCCTGAGTTCGGTTTCGGTAGTTGCCAATAGCCTTCGATTAAAAATGACCAAATTGTAATTATATAAAACACATCCATAATCCTGTAAGCGCTACAGCGGCCCTGAGATGTAATTTTATCAAAGCAATAAAAGCATACTATGAAAAAAATACAGTTCTTCAAAACAAATATCAAGTGTGATGGATGCGTTGCCACAGTAACCCCGGCATTGAACAAAGCAGTGGGGGAAGGCAACTGGCAGGTAGACCTGCAATCACCTGATAAAGTATTAACCGTTACAGCCGATGAAGTCAATGCCACAGCGATAAAAAAGGCCATGGAACAGGCAGGCTATAAAGCGGAAGAATTAGCCATGTAAAATGAAGGGCGGCAATTAGCCGTCCTTTTTTATTGATCTTCCCATAGCACCCCGCCTACCAGCCAGGAATAATAACTGCATACAGCCTTTCCATTGTATTGCGCAGGCGTCCAGGCTTTCATGCCCAATAATTTTTTACGCATACGCTCGCGGCAGTTTTTTGAAAGCGCCACATCGTCAAAAACCGCATCCAGCACTTTTCCTTTTTTATCAATCAGCAATTGAATGGTCATGCTGGTAATCATGCTGCTGTCGAGGGCATAACAGTCATTGATAGCTGCTTTCATTTCGGTATCCATGAATTTGATCAGCGCTTCCGGTCCGCCGGGATATTCGGCCAGGCTGTCGATAGCCCGGTAAACCGTATCGCAGGCCTTTTTTTGAGCAAACGTTTGCAGAAAGGAAAACAGCATGATGGAAAGGAGGAGCGGGTACTTCATTCAGGCAAGTTAGGTATAAGCTTTGTATATTTATCGATAAAAATTTTAGCCATATGAACAATACCATCTTTGCAAAGACCATGGCCCGGGAGCTGGACATGGAAACGGCTTCCACCAGAAAATGCCTGGAAAGGATTGTTGAGTCAACCTGGAGTTTCAAACCCCATAAAAAATCAATGGAGATGGGTTACCTCTCTTTCCTGGTAGCTGAAATACCGGCGTGGATCGCCTGGGTAGTGGAAACAGGCGATATCGACATGGCCACCTTCCCGCATGAACGACCAGCCAATCCGCAGGAACTGGCCGATTATTTCTCCAGAAATGTGGAACGCGCCGTAAAAGCCCTGAACACTGTAAAGGATGAGGACCTGGAGGCACCCTTTAATCTCAAAAACAGCGGGCAGGTACTGTGGACCACATCCAAAAAAGAAATGATAGCCAGTACTATCAATCACATGGTTCATCACCGCGGACAGCTAACCGTATATATGCGTCTCAATAATATTGCCGTACCTTCTATTTATGGTCCTTCGGCCGACGACCGCAATTTCTAATACGTATACCACCCCTATCCCCTTTTCCGTACTTCAATATTGGGCAACAAACCTGTTACAATACCAATCAGCGGTAAATTGGAACAAACCTTAAACACATACTCAATGCTGGTGGCATCGGCCAGTTTTCCCAATACCGCCGAACCAATGCCGCCCATGCCAAAAGCCAGTCCAAAGAACAGGCCGGCAATCATACCCACTTTGCCGGGCACCAGTTCTGTTGCATATACCAGGATGGCCGAGAAAGCAGAGGAAATGATCAAACCGATGAATACCGACAACACTGCCGTCCAGAACAAACTGGCATAGGGCAATAACAGCGTAAACGGTGCGGCGCCTAATATAGAAATCCAGATGATGTACTTCCTGCCAAAACGGTCGCCCAGGTAACCGCCCAGCAAGGTACCTGCAGCTACCGCCCCTAAAAAGATGAAGAGATAAATTTGCGACTGTTGTACAGATACATGAAATTTATTGATGAGGTAAAATGTAAAGTAGCTGCTCATGCTGGCCATGTAAAAATACTTGGAGAAAATAAGCACCAGCAATATGATCAATGAACCGATCACAGTGGCTTTAGGAAGTGTTCTCCTTTCCACCGGTGCTGCTTTGGTTTTTCCTTTCCGCGATTCCTCCAAATGATCTTTATACCAGGAGCCAATGCGTATCAGTACTGCAATGGCCAGTATGGCCGCCAGGGCAAACCACAATATGCTGTGTTGTCCGTAAGGCACCACGATCAGTGCCGTGAGCAGCGGCCCCAGCGCAGCGCCGGCATTACCGCCCAGTTGGAAAATGGACTGGGCCAGCCCCTTTTTACCACCCGATGCCAGGTGCGCCACGCGAGAACTTTCAGGATGGAAAACCGATGAGCCCATCCCGATCAGGCTCACCGCCACCAGGATCATTATAAAATGACTGGCCAGCGACAGCGCTATCAAACCCAGCAGCGTACAACCCATGCCAATAGCCAGCGAATAAGGCCGCGGCGTTCTATCGGTGTAAAACCCAACAAAGGGCTGCAGCAGCGAAGCCGTGCACTGGAAGGTAAGCGTAATGAGACCAATTTGTGTAAACGTTAAATGAAATTCCGATTTGAAATAAGGATATACCGCAGGGATCACCGCCTGCATCATATCGTTCAGGAAATGGGTAAAACTAATGGTGAACAAAATGGGATAAACCGTCTTTTGTGCAATTGCCGTGCCTGTATTAGCCATTGGATCATCGAATGTTTTAGTGATGAAAAAAGATCAATGATGAGCAATGATCTTCTCTGCCGCATACCAGGCCTTGCGGGCATCGCCTGCCTCGATATGCTTTAATAATTGTTCATGTAGTTCCTGTGTTTCCCGGAATATGGCCGTACCGGTAAAGGAATGGCGGAATGCCTCCTTAATTTGTACGGCAAAAGTTTTATAGAGATCGGCAAGAATTTCGTTTTTTGATGCTTCGGCAATGGCCGTATGAAATTTGATGTCGGCCTCTATGGCCTCGTTTACTTCCACGGCCTGTTTACGCTGCTGCAGCATGCGTTTCATTTTTTTTACATCCGCTGCAGTTCTGTTGATGGCCGCTTTTTCAGCGATCTTCATTTCCAGCAATTGCCGCACTTCGTCCAGGTCTTCAATGTCGGCCCTTTTTAAACGCTGGCTGAGCGTTTCCCGGATACCCGCAGGTTTTTCCACGAAAGTGCCCAGGCCTTGCTGTACACGCAGCATACCCGCGTTTACCAGTATTTTAATGGCTTCGCGAATGGTGGAACGGCCTACGCCAAAAGTTTTCATCAGTTCCGGTTCTATGGGCAACTGGTCGTTTTCCTTGTATTTGCCCAAAACGATCTGCTGTTGCAGTTTGGCGGCCACTTCATCAGCCAATGAGCGGCGTTTGATTACAGTATTCATCATATCATCTGATGATTCAAAGATAGTAAAATTCATCAAATCCGTACAAGCATACGAAAAATTGAATTCTACCTGGAAGGCGCCGCCTGCTCCGGGAATCTAATCAGAACGTCATCGGCAAATTCCACCGTTTCGCCAGCCGTTCCGCCTCCTGTTTGGTGATATGAATAAAAGAAGGATGTTTTGGGGAAGAAAAATTAGTAGCCTTCATCACTCCTTCATTGAAATGCCCCAGGTTAGTAAAATGTTTGAAATCCGTAGTTTCAGCAAACCCGAAATTATGCGGCTTTATACTGTAAATATCATATACCAGCACCCACTTCTTCTCTCCCAGCCTCTTAAAAACTGTCGGCGCCTCACAACCCCTGGGTTCAAAATCAACCCAGGCAGAATCATATACATACCCGCTATTGATCTTTTTCGACACGGCCTGTTTAATACCGGCGGTGCCATCATGCGGTACATAAAACAAATGATACCGCTTTCCTACTTTGGTGATATCCCCGTCAATGTAGGATACGTCTTTCGGATATTTAAATAACAATTTCGGCTCCGTCTCCATTTTTGTGAACGCATCGTTCATATACGTATAATACAACTTGCTTCTGCCGTTCCTGAACCGCATTGTAAAATACAGCATAATCTTTTTTACCGCCGGATCGTAGATCAGCTCCGGCGCCCAGGCGCACCCGATGTCTTCCAGACCGGGAAAAGCCTTGTCTACTTCCAGGTTGGTGCGCGACCAATTGATCAGGTCACGCGATTTCATCAATACCAATGCATGATTGTTACCCCACCCATATTCCTTGCCATCGCGCTCCCATTCTGTTTGGCGGTAGCCGGCCTTTTGGGCATAAATATGCAGGTCGGTCATGGCCAGGTAAAACCAGCCATCCGGACCGCGGTAAATATACGGATCACGAATGCCTTTTTGCAACGCAATGGTATCGCCTGCCATGATGGGTTGTCCGTGGTTGATATCGGTGAAATGATAACCGTCTTTACTGATGGCGAAATACAGTCCATGCGTTTCATCCTTGAAATAGGCCATCAGGTAGGCGCGCATATTTTTTTCCGAGGGCTTTTTCTGGGCATACAACTGGCAGCATACTACAAGCAGCAAAAATGTGATCCATTTCATATGGCTGATTCAATGTATTTAAATGTTAAAATAACATTTATTTTGGATTTAACGAAGGGCGTCCATATTCATTTTCACCCTTACCATGCCAATAGGATGAAAGCGGCGTTCATTGCTGATGGCGGCGTACAGAATGGTATATACATCGTTGCCTTCTGGGATCAGGCAAAGCGGGGTGCGCATGATATCCCACCATTTTTTTACGGCCGGGTCAAAGGCCAGGTATCGGGCTTTTGTCCAGTGCAGGCCATCGCGTGAGGTGGTATAACCCATTTTATTGGGAAAATGATAGCCCCAACCTTCGGGACCACCATCGAAAATAGCGAGGTACACGCCATTGGGCATTTTATATACTATGGGATTTTCAACAAACCCGGGATGAATGCTGGTAACGGGATTGATGGTGGTGTCGAGTCTTTTCCAGGGACCGTCTAACGATTGGGCGGCCGCCAGTCCTACATACCATCCCTGGCCGGTAGAGGCGGGATAGTCGTCCCATTTTTTATACGGAAAGGCGCCGGCATAAAATGCCAGCCAGCCGGTATCTACCGGGAAGGGATAAAAGGAGGCCACGCCCTGGCGGCCTTCCCATAACTGGCTGTTCAGGCCGGGTTCCATAATCAGTTGCCCTTCATCGTAGGGACCGCCGATACCTTCTATACCCGGTGTTTTGGACACTGCGCACCAGATTCTGCCAAATGAATGATTGGGTGCAATAGTTTTGTGCACCGTGTAGGTAAGATAATAGCCATACCATCGGTTCTTTTCTTTATTGAACACGGGTATAAACGACCAGATGGCTGCGCGGCGGTCGTTGAGCGGGTTGTCGTCATCGGTAACAGCATAAGTTCCGCTGCTGGAATAGATGGTGCCCTGGCGTTTCCAGTGGATGGCGTCTTTGCTGGTCCAGTGGCCGATGCGTGTTTTCACCCGGTCGTGATAGGCCGGTACACCTTTCTCACCGGCTCTTTCGGTGGGGAACATATGATAGGTATCGCCCACTTTCACGCAGGCGCCGCCTTCAAAGCCGCCCTGTATACCTTCGGTGCCGGGCATGCCTTCGTCTATGACGGGGCGGTCGGGGCCGCCGAGGACGGTGAATAGAGGGGGTTGGGATTTTGTTGCGAGAGATATGAGGCTGATTACAATAATAATGATGATCCTTTGCATAGGTGCAATATCATAATTATTTTGTAAGTGTGTACAGGGAAATTTAGTGCGTGATGGAAGTGGTCAGTAATTGGGATAAGGTGTTTTACCACAAGAAAAATTGACTCTATTTCAGTACGATGCGTATTAATTCCGGAAAACATACTAACGCCTACATACATACCAAGAATATTATCCACAAAAAAAGCCCCCGCGGAGCTTTTTACATTTATTCCTTATTCTTCGATTCCGAATCCTCCTTATCCTTCTCCCCCACCTCTTCAATCTTCTCTCCCAACTTATTCATTGCCGACGACACCGGCCCTTTCATATTCTCCTGCGGATCGGTTTTGCGTAAAGTTTCCGGATCGGGTTGCGAAACCGGGTTGTCCCGATTTTCCTCTTCCTTTTTTTCAGGTTTGTTTTTTTCCTCTGCCATAATATCGGGTTTTGATTCACTCTACCAGTAAAAAATCCATGCCAGCCAGTCATCCTTTACTACCTGCAGCGGCCTGTGCATATAAGTTTGCCTCTTATGCAGGCTAAGACTGAATTAACCGAGGAATTGAAAAAGCAGTGAACTTTGCAGGCTGGTACCAAATAAAATGGCGCCTTCTCAGGCGCCATGTGATTAGGGATTACAGATCATCAAAACTCCAGCCTTATTCAGCCAGCATATTCATATATCTTTCAATATTGGTATATCCGTCTTTACCTGTTACCAAGGCATCAGCCGCATTACGGGGATCCATGCCATGTTTGCGTTCCCAGGCATCGGGTATACCATCCCCATCGCTATCGGTATGGGGCTTATACCTACGGTATACCGGCCATCCGCCCATATCATTTTGTGAATCGATCATCTTACCGGTATTGGTTTCCACTTCACGTATAAGACCGGCATCTATCTTGTCGCGTACGGGTTTACTGGCGCCCACATGCGCCAACACATCTTTATAAGCCTGTCCGGGCGAACTGGTTTTTACCATTGGTACATCAAATGGTTTATCCATCACCTGGTACAGCGATCGGTTACCCCCATCTTCAAACATCGAATCAGGATACGCCGTATGCTGTGGTCTTCCCTCTACAATATTATCCGCTAAATAAAATTTTACATGCGAAGTTTTGGTAAGCACAATAGGTTTGGTGGTACTGCTTTCGGGGCCAGGTTTTAAATAATTGCCCACATAGTTCACACTAATATAACCACCTGTCATACCCGAACACATTTTTCCCCAGTTATACATCACATTGTTTCGTACATCGATCACCGGCCATGGTGGTTTATTGTAATTATCACCCAACCGTGGGTTACGCGCCACATTATCCAGCCAAAGATTATGATGCAGCGTTATTCCACCGGTACCACGCACCAGCGATCCAAAACCATGCGCGCCTTTTTTATGCACGCTGTGCAACAGCGCCTTGCCTATCAGGCACCACTGTACAGTAATATTGTAAATATTACCCGAGGGAGAAAGGCCCTCATCAACCGACCAGCTGGCGGTACAATGATCGAGTATCACATCGTGCGCTCCATTCACCACACTGATGGCATCCAGCGCCTGCCCCGAAATATCGCCGGGACGGGAGCGTATATACCGTACAATTACATCATGCGTGGCTATTTTCAGTTCGCGCCTTTTTAAACAGATACCATCGCCGGGCGCCGTTTGGCCGGCGATGGTAATATAAGGATGGTTGATCACCAGCGGCGTCTGCAGGTCAATAATACCCGACACATTAAATACCACGGTACGAGGGCCCTTTGCTTCGCAGGCTTCGCGCAGGCTGCCGGGGCCGCTGTCGTTCAGATTTTTTACAACATATATCCTGCCGCCACGCCCGCCCTGTGCGTAGGCGCCAAAACCTTCGGCGCCGGGAAAAGCCAGTTGTTTTGTTTGCGCTGTAACAAAACCCAGGGGTAGCAACAAAAAAATAAGCAATCGCATGGTTGTTTTAATTTAATATCCGGGAAGCTGGGCGTTCTTCAATGCTGTGTTGCCGTCAATTACAGACTGGTGCAGGGGCATCAATTCGGTCTTGTTTTCCTGGAAGGCTTTTGCAAAATTGTTCAGCATATTGGTGACATTGGTCGGGTTCATAAAATCGATGGCTGCATAGCCGGCAGGCAAACCGGTATTGTTGTCCGATTCAGTAAATGGTACGGCCGTAGGCACATTACCAACCCATGATTTTTTTTCATAAATGCGGTAACGCGGTATGGTACGGCCGCTATAGGGATCTATACCGGTAGCAAGTGTGTTCATCCTGGCGCGTGTATCAGCTATGGCGGCAGCCAGTCTGTTCCAGCGTACCAGGTCGGTCCGGCGCAGGTTCGATTCAAAACCCAATTCCCAGGACCTTTCCCGCATGATGGCTTCCCGGAATGCTTCCCGCGTCGTCAGCCCGTCTACATAAGCCTCCACTTTCTCGGGCCAGGCTGCAGCAGGAAAAGCACGGCGGCGTACTTTTTTCAGGGCATCTTTTGCCTCGCTGCCGGGAGCGGCATCAAGTTCATTGCCGGCTTCAGCATACATCAGCAGAATGTCGGCATAACGCAATACGATCCAATTGATATCGGTTTTGCCGTTTTCGGGTCCCTGGGTCGATTGCCAGCATCTTCTCCATTTGCCACAGGTAAAGTTATTGATGGTAACGATATTGAAGTTGGCCGTATTGGCTTCCACAGCATAGTTACCCACAGCCACATCGCGGCGGGTATCCTGTTCATCGAAAGAGTAATAATAAGTGGGCAGCACACGCACCTGCGGCGATGCAGCCAGATATACACCGGGTACGGCGCCCATCGACAGACCGATATAATATCCTACGCCATCATTGGCATCGGTACCATAATTGCCCAGTTCAAAGATATTTTCCTTATTGGCCACCTTATTTTCCGAATCCTTGAAAACAGATTCATAGTTATCTGCCAGTGCGTGTTGGGCGCCTTCCTGTTGTATCACTTCGGCACATGCGTTACGGGCAAGGGTGTACAATTGTGTAATGCGTACCTCGTCGCTTCTTTTACGGATACCAACATTACCGCCCGTCTGCAAATCCCACCGCAACGAATAACCCGCGGCATGCAGGGCAATTCGGGCTATCAATCCCTTGATGGCGCCTTTGGTAAGCCGGTCCCTGTAATTCACTTCTGAAGCCCAGGGCACCAGTTCCTGTGCAATTTGCAAATCAGATAAGATGCGGTCGTAAATGGTGTCCCTGCTTACCCGCGGCAGGTTAAAATCCTGCCCTGCCTTGGAAGGTGTGAGCGGGAAAGGCACATCGCCCCAATAACGCACCAGGTCGAAATAAGCCCAGGCCCTTAATGCCAGCGCTTCGCCATACAATGCCTTAAAGGCACTGATGCTGCCGGCATCGCCATTTACCAGCACGCCCGATTTTTCCAGCCCTTCAATACATTCATTGGCCCGGTTAATGCCGGTATAACGGGCATCGAATACAGGTTTCATTTGGTTATTAGCCGGACTGAAATCGAACTTCGACAAACCATAGCGTTCGCCGCTGGTATTGGATGATGTGGTTTCGTCGTTATCAGGCGTCATATAGGTGGCCATGGCGGTACCCTTAAATATGGGATAAATACCGGTGACGGCCATGGTGCTGCGTTGCAGCGAACCGAAGATTAACTCCGATTCGTAGGCATCTTTGGCAGGCATGTTCAGTTTATTGCACGAGAGGGTGATCATGCCGCTCAAAACTATTATGACAAACTTATTCATGATTGTAGATTAAAAGTTAACGTTTACACCTATCACCATACTACGTGTGCGGGGATAAGCACTCCAGTCGATACCGGGAGTCAGCCCGCCATTGGGGCGTTTGTTGACTTCGGGATCAAACCCTGAATAATGCGTAAATGTGTGGATATTATACCCGGTGGCATACACCCGGAAATGGCTGATGCCTATTCTTTTGCTTATAGAAGCTGGAATGGTATAACCAATGGTAATATTGTTGATACGCAAAAACGAACCGTCTTCCACAAATTCAGACTGTGTTAACGTGATATTACTTTCCGGACCGGCGGTAGCAGCGGCATGCTTCTGTGCATTTGCATTCAAAGCGGCCAGCGCCTTGGGTTCGGTAATAAACTGTCCGTTGGCATCCAGATAGGTGAACCGGTTGGCCAGGGCGGCAGCCTGGTTTTGATTCGATTGGTAGGTGCCCAGCAACCGTGCATAGGTATAGTTCAAAACATCGTTGCCATATACCCAGTTCATGAATATGCTCAGATCGATGTTCTTATAAGTGAATGTATTGTTGATGCCGCCAAAATGTTTGGGATAGGCATGACCAATAATGGTACGGTCGTCGGGGGTAATCAAACCATCACCATTGGTATCTTTATAACGTGTACTGCCGGGTTGAAAAGTGGTTCGTGTCAACGACGACAAAGACGGCACATCGTTCTTCAGTGCATACGTATACCGATCGGTAGTGGCATCGTAGGTAGCATCGAAATCGTCCACGCCATAAAATCCGTCATATACATATCCATATATCAACCCAACCGGTTCCCCTACTTTCACCAGGTAATCTTCTATATAACTGCCAACGCCTGATTTAAACAGCATATAATCATTTTCATTCCCTGTAGCCAGCGACAGCACCTTGTTGCGGTTGAAGGAAATATTGAAGCTGGTGCTCCACCTGAAATCATTACTGTTCACATTCACAGTATTGATAGTGATCTCCAGTCCCCTGTTACGCGTGGCCCCCACATTGCGGGTTTGCGTAGTGTAACCGGTGGTAGACGGAATATTGGCAGTCAGCAACAGGTCGCGGGTGGTATTCTGGTAAGCATCTATTGAACCGGAAATCCTGTTCCTGAGCAAAGAAAAATCCAGACCGACATTGGAAGAAGTGATGGTTTCCCATTTCAGGTCGGGATTGGCCAGCACGGTAGGTACCAGCGTGGGAATTTCCAGGGGGCCATTGGCATACCAGTCGGTAGTAAAGATAGAAGAATAGCGATTATTGCCAATACGGTTATTACCAGCCTTTCCGTAACTGATGCGCAGCTTCAGCTCATTCACCGCGTTGATGGCGTTCATGAACGACTCCTGGTCTATACGCCAGGCGGCCGACACAGAAGGGAAGTAACCAAACCTGTTTTGTTTGGCAAATTTCGACGAACCATCGGCGCGCAAACTGGCAGTTACCAGATATTTATCTTTATAACCATAAAATAAACGGCCAAAAAAGGAAACCAGTCCGTCTTGCTGGTAACTGCTCACTGGTTTTTGGGGCAGGCTACCCAGCGACAGGTCATAAATACCAAAATTGTCTACAGGGAACTGGCGGTTCTCGGCGCTCAGGCTACGGCCTTCGTTAAATATCTGTTCATTACCCAGCAGGGCGTTGATGCTGTGATCGGCCCATTTTTTCTGGTAAGCAAACGTATTGGTATTCTGCCATCGTAACGATTCACCATATCGCTGGCTGCCGAACGGGCCGCCACGGCTGGCGGCAGCAGAACTGTTTTGATCGTCAAAGCTGTCGTCGCGCTCGTTGGTATAGGTAACGCTGGCCAGGGTTCTGAATGAAAATTCCTTGTTGAATTTATAAACCAGCGACAGGTTGCCGGTAAGCACGCGGTCGGTAGCCAGCCTGGTTTGCGACTGCTGTGTCACCTTGGGATTACGCAACGAATTGGAAACCGGGTCGTCTATGGCATCCTGCAATTCCTGCTCTGTATAGGCAACACCTGCCACAGGGCGGTACAGCAGGGTATTTTGCAACGTGTTGCCCGCGGTGATATCACCTTTCTTTTTATTTTCATAATACAGGATATTGGCCGACATATCCAGTTTCCTGGTCAGCTTTTGATCGTATTTGAACCGAACATTGTTACGCTTGTTATTGGTATTGATCAAAATGCCGTCTTCGTAATTGCGTGAATACGATAACATGAAAGAGTGATTCTGATCGCCACCCGAGATCATAAAGTCGTGGTTCTGCCCCACGGCGGTTCTGCCAAACATCACATCCTGCCAGTCGATATTCCGGCCGGCGAAATTGGTTCCAAAATCAGCATAGTTACCATAATTGTTTAAAAAATTATCGTACGTAGTGCCGCCTGCGCGTTGCGCCATTTCATATTGCAGGTTCAGGTATTGCGGGGTGCTTAATACATCTATCTTTCGGGGCAGTTTACGAAAACTCGCATAACCATTGTAGGAAATAACGGTCTTCCCTTTTTTACCTCCCTTTGTGGTGATCAGTATCACCCCATTGGCGCCGCGTGCGCCATAAATGGCCGTGGCCGATGCATCTTTTAAAACTTCCACCGATTCTATATCGGAAGCGGCCACACCACGTAAACCCACATCCGATGCAAATCCATCAATTATATACAGCGGCGTATTGTCCTGTGTAATAGACATACCACCCCTGATCTTGATATCTACATCCGAACCCGGCGAACCATCCTGCGTGGTGACCTGTACACCGGCTACACGGCCGGTGAGTGCTTCCGCAGCCGACGATACCGGTGCAATAGCAAGGTCTTTTCCTTTTACAGTAGAAATGGTGCTGGTAAGATCGCCTTTGCGCATGGTGCCATAGCCCACTACTACCACATCATCCAGTTGCGAATTGGAAGGCGACAAAATGACGATGAGGTTATTGCCGGTATTTTTAGCGATGTGTTTACTGAACGCGTTGATGTTTCCGCCGGGCAATAAAGCCGTTGCAGGCAATGTAATACTATTGAAACCAATTGATGAAAAAACGATACTATCTTCGGGATGTACATTGCTCAATGTAAAACGGCCGTCGCCGCCCGATGTAGTACCTTTGCCGGAGCCTTTAACCGTAATGGAAACCGCAGCAATAGCCTGTCGCCCCTCGGCACTGACCACCTGGCCGCTGATCACTTCAAAAGCAAGAGGCGCCTTTTCAACAATGGCAGGTGTTGAAGCCTGATCCGTCTTTTGTTCAACGGCGGTTAAGCGGGCCTCCTTTACAATGATCACATTATCTACAATACGGTATTCAAAAGGTATTTGCCGGGTACAAATGGCAAGCACCTGTTCGATGGTGGCATTTTTCACATTCACGCTTACCGGCTGGTTATATCGGCGCCCCCAGTCTTCCTGGTACACAAACAGGTAACCAGCCTGTTTTTTGATCTCCCTGAATACCCGTTCCATAGGCACCTTGTCCAGTGAAAGGGTAATTTGCTGCGACCAGGATTTTGCAGACACGTGGAGAAAACAGGCAAGCATTAGAATAACTGTCAATCGCATAATGCGCATGGTTCTGGTAAAGGCATGATTCCTGTGCCCACGGGCACGAACCAACATTCCGATTAAATGCATAATTTCGGTTGAGGTTAACAAATGAAATTCTCGTCAAGGATTTTTTAAGGTTAACCCAAATACACCGGGAGCGCCTCCAACACTCCCGGTTTTTTATGGGTGTACCGTTTGTTAATTTCAGGTGTTCATGACTATCGGTTTTTATGTGCTACAATCAGGCAGGCCGGCTAACCACCAGTTCATTGCCTTCCCATTTGAAAGAGATGGCAATGCCGCTTGCCTTTATTATTTCCAACAGTTTATGTAATTCCAAGCTGCGTGGCATTTCACCGCTGATCCTGCCTTCGGGAACAGCGCCTTCAAAGGTTACTTTGATATTGTACCAACGTTCAATTTGCCGCATGATCATTTGCACATCGGCGCCCTTCATTACAAACAAGCCGTTCTTCCAGGCTACGGCGGCATCCAATGAATGTTCGTTGTTATTCACAAGGCTGGCATCGCCTGCCCGGTTGATGTCTACCTGTTCGCCGGGCTGCAGCAGCATTTCTTTCTTACCGCCGCTCGATTTGGCAAAGGTGATTTGTATACTGCCTTCGAGCAGCGTGGTGCGAATGGTGCTTTCATTTTCATAGGCGCTGATATTGAATATGGTGCCCAGTACCCGCACCTCGGCGCCATGCGTCGTTACACGAAATGGCTGGTGTGCTTTTGGGGCCACTTCCAGGTAAGCTTCACCGGATAATTCCACGCGCCGTTCATGACCGGCAAATACAGCGGGAAATGTGATATGCGAATCGGCATTTAACCATATCCTGGTGCCATCCGATAACACCACACGGAATTGCCTGCCCCTGGGTGTACTGATGGTGTGATAAATACCGGCATTTTTACCGGTAACATCGGCCTGATACACCAGGCGGCCATTGTGCATGGAAACTGTAATACCGTTGTGGCTGCTGAGAATACCATTCTGTATGGTGTCAAGCTCAATTTTTTTCCCATCGGCCAGCGTAAGCACGGCGCCGTCGCAGCCGGGTGGTATTGTCTTTGTAGCGACAACAGGCGTCGTGGCAGACTGTTCTTTCCTGTTAATAATCAAAAAACCGCCCGCCAGCAAACCAATCACCACAGCTGCTGCCACCCATCTTCTTTTGTACCATGGGCGATGCGTGGTTCGTGCCAGCATATCGCTGAATAACGCATCCAGTTTGGCGGCATCCGAAACGGCATGCAAAGGCGGGTTTTGCAACTGGCGGGTCAATACATCTTTGATCAAAGCCTGGTACTGTTCCTCCCGGGCTGCTTCCAGGAATTGCGCCAGTTCGGTTTGACTGATCTTGTTCTGCAGGTATTTATCCAATAAGTACTTGAATTGTTCCGGGTTCATAAACAGGATGGCTTATCCTGTAAAGACGGATACAAAACAAAACAGGGAGCGCCGGTTTGAAAAAAATTTTCAGAAGAGGCTGTGAAGGGTGGCGGCATATTGTTTTACAAGTTTCCGCAGCGAAGCCATAGACCGTACCATATAACTTTTTACACTTTCGCGCGAAATGCCCATCTGTGCTGCAATTTCCTCGTGGCTGAGCCCCTGGAAGCGGCTTAGTTTAAAAGCGGTTTGCTGTTGTGGCGGCAGGTGGTGAATGCCTTTGTGAATGATCACCTCCAGCTCTTTAGTTTCCAGTTGTTCATCGGGCAAGGCAGCGGTATCATTGCAAACAGTGACCAGGTATTCATCGTATGCGCCGCTGAAGGTAGTGGCGCGTAATTTATCGTATATCAGGTTGCGGGCGGTAATAAAAAGCCAGGCATTAAAATCATCGATGGCTTCCAGGCTGGCTCTTTTTATCCAGATGCGGGCAAACACATCCTGGGTCATATCTTCGGCCAGTTGGGAATGTTTTGTGAAGAGCAGGGCAACGGCATATACCTGGTCCCAGTAATGCGAAAACAACATTTTATAAGCGGCCTGGTCGCCATGCACCACTTTCTCAAGCAGTAGTTTTTCATTATGCAAGCCTTTCATGTAACCAATCGTTATTGAATCAAATTAGGTATTTTTTTATTATTGAACCATCCTGCACTGTACTAATTTTTATTTTTTACCTTCTGGTCAGGAAAGTTTATACCATTTATCGGGAAAGCCATCCATTCCCGCGGCCTGTTTGATTGCCATTGTACATTGTCAATATCGACAAGCAATCAATAAAAACGAAAACATGACACCCTTCACAGTTCCCACAAGAGCCGAAGTTTCACCCGCCAACCAGGCTTTGTTCGATTCCTGAAATATAGCCCGGGCACTTTGCCCAACCTCTTTGCGGCCATGGCCCATTCACAAAATGCGCTGGGCAATTACCTGCAACTTACTTTTGCCAAACATCGTTGCGTGCAAAAGAAAAGGAGGCAGTTAACCCGGCCGTAAGCCAGGCCAATGATTGTGCTTATTGTCTGGCGACGCATACCCAATTGGCCAAACTGAACAAGTTCACCAATGAACAAATACTGGAATTGCGTGCCGGTGTAGCTTCATTCGATGCAAAGCTGCATGCTCTGGTAGCACTGGCCATGAACTTAGTAGTAAATGGAGGCAAGCCTGATGCACAATTGGTAGAGCAATTTTTTGCAGCGGTTTATACCAAAGAAAAACTGGCAGACCTGTTACTGGCAATAACCGACAAGGTATTTACCAATTACCTGTTTGCAGTTGCGCAAAAAACCATCAACTAGCCACCGGTGCCCACCCTGCAACAGGAACCGGCCTAATGTATACAGCCGCCTCCTTTTTTGGGGGCTTTTTTGTTTTTGCTAATTTGGCAGTTTAAAATCATAGGTATGAAAGCATTTTTAGGCATGGGGCTGCTGGGTTCCAACTTTGTAAAAGCCATGATCAATAAAGGAGAAACCGTGCAGGTTTGGAATCGTACGGCTTCCAAATCAGCCATTCCCGGCGCCCGGCCATTTGCCGATGTAAAGGATGCCGTGCGTGGTGCAACCATGGTTCACCTCACCCTGAAAGATGATGACTCGGTAGATGAAGTGCTGACCGCTGCCGAAGCAGGTTTGATGCCGGGTGCCCTCATCATCGATCATACCACCACTTCGAAAGAAGGCGCCATTCGAAGAACCGCGTACTGGAAAGAAAAAGGATTTATTTACCAGCATGCGCCGGTATTTATGGGGCCCATCAATGCATTGGAAAGTACCGGTATCATGTTGTTATCGGGCGATGAAAAAGTGATTGATCGTGTGTACCCGCATTTATCTCCCATGACGGGACAACTCATCAATTTTGGTCCTGAAGTGGGCAAGGCGGCCGCCATGAAACTGGCCGGCAATGCATTCCTGGTTTGTTTAACCGCAGGATTGCGCGATACGCTGGTATTATCAAACGCATTGGATATATCATTATATGACCTGCTCACCCTCTTCGATAACTGGAATCCCGGCGCGGGTGTTTCGTCCCGGTTAAAGCGAATGACTACCGCCGATCACAGCCAGCCTTCGTGGGGATTGAACATGGCCAGGAAGGATACCCGGTTATTTCTGGATACAGCGGGCAATAACATGGTATTAATGCCCGTGATTGCCCAACTCATGGACAAATTGATTGCCCAGGGAATGGGCGGCATGGACTGGACGGTGATGGGAAAAGATTTGGTGAAGTTGGATTAATTACATCCTCACTTCCCTTTTCATAAACCAGTAATAGGCCAATGCAAAACACACGGCTGTTGCCGCCAGCAGTCCGCTCACCTGCGGCCATACGATCAGCAAACTTTCCCTGAACGATAAAGGAGATGGAATAGCACCTGCCATTTGTTCCATGGTCAGCGGACCAAGACTTCTTACCGAAGGCATCAGCAAAGTGGTGGTGGCATCGGTATACAACTGGCTGGGCGCCAGGCGCAGCAGGTTTAAAATAAAATTATTATAGGAAAGAATATCTTCCGGCAGCATCGTGTTGGGATCGGGCAACAAAGCGGTGGCAATCATGTTCACAATGATTCTGTAAAACACGGTAAAGAACAGCCAGATACCAATAGCTGTTAGCGCCGATGTAGTGGCCTGTTTAAACCGTACAGAAAGCAGGATGGATAGGCCCAGCCAGAAACCAACATATAAAACGGTAAGTATATCAAAAGCCAGTATGCGCAGAAACTCCACGGCCTCGATATATACACCGGTTATCATGAGGCCTCCACCAATCATCAGCAAACTCAGCGATACAAACAGGGCGGCTACCAGCAAGAGGGCGCTCACAAATTTGGCCAGCAACAAATTGTCGCGGTATACCGGTTGCGCCAGCAGCCTTACCAGCGTACCATTGTTTTGCTCGGCATTCACCGCATCAAAACCCAGGCTAATGCCCAGCAGGGCGCCCAGGAAACTCATGAATATATGAAAAGGCGGCAGCGATCCGTCGGTGGCCGTTAGTAATTTCAGGTACATGAACAACCGGTCGGGATCGTTCTCATTGGCCACAGCAGCCTTTAAATTGGTGAGCGAAACATACATGGCGCCCAGGAAGGTTAAAACAATCAGCGACAATAATACAATAAAGCGCCAACTGCGTATATGATCGGCCACCTCTTTGCGCACCATAACGGCAAAGGGATGCTGTTGGTAATTGGCATTGGCAGTTTTTTTATTTAACAGCTTTCCTGAAAAAAGATCTTTGAAATAAACCGCTGGACTTTCCATTAGACGCATTTTCAGTTAAATGATTTTCAAAATACCGTTGGTAGATTTCCTCCAATCCATATTCTTTTTGTTGTACACCCATAATATCAAGCCCCTTCTCTACAAAGAACCTTACCAGTTGCGGGGTGCAGTTTTGTGTACAGGATATATCTACGTTATTACCGGATATGGTGATCTTTTTGATGGCTTCCTTCGACAACAACTCCTGCTCCCACTCGGGCGATGCAGGCAGTTCCTGCTTTGAAGTAACTGTAACCAGGTACGACTCTTCGGAAAATAAATTGCGCGACAGTTGATGGATATCCCCTTCTGCCAGCAGCTTACCGCCCACAAAAATGCCTACACGGTCGCATACCTGTTGCACCTGGTGCAAATGATGGGAAGATAACAGAACGGTAATGCCCTGTTGACGGCTCAATTGCCTTATAAGGTTGAGGAATTCTTTTACACCGGTAGGATCGATACCCAGTGTGGGCTCGTCGAGGATGATCACCGAAGGCTGCCGCACCAATACGTCTGCCAGGCCTAACCTTTGTTTCATACCACGCGAATAGGCGGCGGCTTTTTTATGCATGGCATCCCCCAGCCCCACCAGTTCCATGGTTTCCTGCACGCGGTTTTCAATGCCTGCTTCGGGTAAGCCATTCAGACGGGCAATGTACATCAGGTTTTCAAAGGCCGTCATGCTATCGTAAAACCCAACACTGTCGGGCATATAGCCCACCTTGCGTTTCACACTGATAGGATCGCTGGTGGCATTAAAGCCACATACTTTGGCTCTGCCTGCCGAAGGTTCGGTGAGACCCAGCATCATCAATATGGTGGTTGTTTTGCCTGCCCCGTTAGGCCCCAGCAGGCCAAAGATTTCACCGGTGTTTATTTTGAGATGAAGGTTATCGACCGCCTTCAGAGAACCATAGAATTTAGTCAATCCTTCCAGTTCAATGATTGCGTTTTCCATATGTTGATACGCTTATCGTCTGCCGTATTTTTTGATCAGGTAATAGATAACCCCGATAGCCACGAGAATGATCAGCACGCCGAACGATCCTGCCAGCCACGAGGTTGTTACGGTCATGCGAAAAGTGGCACTACCGGTGGCGTTTGAGTTTTTAACGGAAAAGTTGGTAACATAATCACCGGCAATGGTTTTGTCGGGAACATTCAGCGTGGCGGTCACCTCCATATGGTTACCCGGTTCCAGCCTTTCAATTTTGGTGGGCTCAAAGCTGGCGCTCCATTTGGGTGGCGCCTGTGCCGACAGATCCAGGTCGTCCAGGGGAAGTGTTCCGGTGTTCTTTATGGTAAGACGAATTTTTTTACTTCTGCCTTCAGTAATTTCATCGCTTAAACGGCCATCGGGCGTGGTCAGTTCTACCGCATAGTTTCCTTTCACATAAGCTTCCAGGTCCAGCTTTACGGTATCGCCCTCGGCAATAGCAGAAACCGGTATATTGTATTTGCCCGGTTTTACAACAGGCGAAGCAGTAATCTCGATAGATACATCCTGTGTTCTGTTTGAATCCAGCTTAAAGGAATGCACCTGCATGCCATCTATTCTGAATGTGGCGTTCCAACCTGCGGGTACGCCTGCATGAAATTCATAAATCGCGGAATGGTTCCTGCCATTATACAAGGAAGCATTGTAACGGAAAGTTTCCTTGGCCGTTGCTTCCAGGCTAATAAGACGTGCAGTAAAAGTAGAGGGTTTTGATTTTGACGGTGGTGGACCGGCCCTGAATGAAAGCAGCAAACACGAAAATACCAGGCTGTATAAGGGAAGTAAATAATAGCAAGCACCACGGCCTTTATTACGCCGGGGTTGACGTAGTAGCGCTAACATAAGATTAACAAACGTTAAAGATTTATTAATAGAATAAAGCGCCTCGCAAAAAAGGCAGGGCTAATTTATAATAAAGCCCTCAAACATTCCAAAAAAAATTTATCGTGTACAGGCTGTAGTTAGTTGAAAATAAAGCAGTTTTTAAAGGTTATGTGTTTTTTGTACAAAGTTGTTATGCACCCCGGCAAGTAGATTCACAAACCCTTCGCACAATAATGAAAATGAAATACTTATAATTTAATGCAGGTATATGAAAACATACCCGTCTACAACATTGATTCAAATAGTAAATTATAACGATCTTGATTTCAATCACATAATTAAAAAGGGTGTCTCCATCATAAACGAGACACCCTTTTTTCTTTACTTCAACAAGTTTGGATTATTCTGTTCTTCTGACTGCGGCACTGCAAAAATATAATATGGACTATTCGCTACGAATGGTGATCCATCAGCAAACCGCAATGCGGTATGATACCTGGCCGGCACCTGTTTGCTGGTTCCGTCCGGTGTGGTCACCGTCACCATTTTATCGTTTCCATTCGCATCCACATAAGGTTTGCGTACCACCGGCAATTGGTTGCGAATGATATCTGCCAGCGCAAACCCTTCGCCCCACAATTCTTTTCTTCTTTCAATTAATATGGCATCGATCAATTGTTCTTTGGTGGCGCCTACCGGATCAAAAGCACTGGCGCCCCGCGCACTGCGCAATGCATTTAATGCCGCCGCACCTTCCGCAATTTGATTGTCACGCGCATAGCCCTCTGCCTTAATCAGGTAGGCTTCTGCGCTTCGCATCAACACCAGGTCGCCGGTTTGATCGGCCCGGAATTTGAACTTTTTATATTGCAGGTGTCCTTCCCTGCCGGGATTGCCGTCCCACGAAAAAAGCGTTTTGCGTATATCGCCATTTTCAAAAAGCTCGCCAAAGAAAGGATCGGCCATAAAGCTGTAATAATAGGAAGATGGTGAAGACACATCAATAAAATGAAAACTATAACTGCCATCGCTTTGGCTGGGAATTTCAGGATGCCCCCATATCCATTCTGAATTGTTGACATCATTGAATCCTTTGCCATAATCGGCCGGTGGCATCAACGGGTAATTTTTTAACGCGGCATCAGCGGCTTCGGCGGCCAGCACCCATCTTCCCGTATTCAGGTAAGCGCGTGCCAGTAAGCCATTCACCACATCTGCATCTATCTTGTATTTGGCGGTGCGCTGGTACCCGGACAGCAGTGTTTTTGCTTCCAGCAAATCGGAGAAGATCAGTTCATATATTTCCTTCAGGCTGGCTTTCGGGTTGCCGCGAGTAGTATCTGTTGCAGGTGTAGTATAAATAGGTGCGGTTTTCGAAAGCGAATCCTTTAAATAGGAGAACTGGTAAAAAGAAGCAATGGTAAGATAGATATGCGCACGCAATGCCAGCGCCTGCCCTTTTAAAACCTGTTTGTCCGTGGCATCGCCCGTTACTTTGTCTACATTGGCAATAATGATATTGTTATTATTGATAATCCGGTACAACTGGTTCCAGATGGCGTTGAGACGGCTTTGTGTTTTATCGTTCATTTGCGTAAAGCGGTACACAGGCGCAAAACTGTATTTGGTGGTGATGAGGGCCACATCATTACCCATGGCTTCGCTCACCAGTGCAATGGTTTTGAAACCAGGGTTGCCATAAATATTTCCGTAAAAATCATCCATCATGGCGGCCCAGGTGCCTTCAGACAAGGCCGTAAGATTGGCCACCGATTTCAGCACAATCTCTTCCGGCACGGCGTCAGAAGGTGAAGTATCCAATTGTTTGTTGCAGGCCGATAAACCGATCAATAACCCTGCAATGAAAATATATTTCTTCATTATCATTATTATTTTAAGTTCAACATTATAAACCCACCTGCAATCCAACCGAAATGGTTTTCATTTGCGGATATTGATAATAGGTGGTACCATCAATCGACTGCTCGGGGTCCATACCTTTATGATCATAGAAGGTGAGCAGGTTTTCAGCCAGTCCGTATACCCTGGCAGTCTTGAACCCGATCCTTGACAACCACGCCCCGGGGATGTTATATCCCAGTGATAACTGTTTCAACCGGGCATAGGTAGCATCGTACAGGAAGCGGGTGGAGGTAGATGTCCATCCCAGGTCGTCAGTAGTTAAACGCGGAACATTGGTGTACCTGTTTTCGGGCGTCCAGCGGTTCAGTAGTTCAGTGCTCCAGTTACGGCCCGGTGATACCGCGCCGGCCAACAGGCTGATATAATCAGCATCCAGCACTTTACCACCAATGCTATACGACAGTACAAAGGATAAATCCAGTTGTTTGAAACTGAGCGAGCTGGTAACGCCACCCGTTACATCGGGCAATGAAGAGCCGGCATAATACTGGGTACCTTCTGCGTAAATACTGGTGGTTTCTTTTTTGCCGTCGGCAGTAGTACGGTACCATAAAGGATTGCCTGTTTCGGGATCAACACCTGCCCACTCGCGCAGGAAGAATTCATATACCGATGTACCTACCATGAGTTTTTTGGTGCCGCTGATGATCTCGTCTTGCGGCAGCGATGTGATCTCGTTTTTATTATGGGCCACATTGATGCCCACCTGCCATCTCCAATCCCGGTTGCTTACAGGAACCACGTTGAGCTCCAGTTCCACACCGGCATTGCGCAGCTCGCCAATATTGGCGCTCACCGAAGTAAAGCCTGTAGAACCCGCCATGGGTTTGGAATACAACAGGTCTTTACTGGTTCTTCTGTAGTAGTTGATGGTACCATAAATCCTGTTCTTCAACACGCCAAAATCGATACCTGTATTAAAGTTCAGGTTGCTTTCCCATTTCAGGCCAGGTGTGGGCAGGCGGGAAGTGATCACACCACCATTGCCCAGATTGTTTTTAATGTTATAGAGGGCGAGATAATTATAATAACCCGACAGGTTATCATTGCCCGAAGCCCCATAACTGGCCTTCAGCGTCAATGTGCTCAGCCAGTTCACCGATTTGAGGAATGCTTCTTCCGATAAACGCCAGGAAGCGCCCGTAGACCAGAAAGTTCCCCAACGCGAATCGGGCGAGAAACGTGATGAACCATCCCTGCGCACTGAGGCTGTAAAGAAATACCTGCCGAGATAATTATATTGTCCCTGTCCGAAAAAGCTCAACTTGGCGTAATTGTCGGATGTGCCGGAGAAGTCCATCAGTTGTGAGGCAGCTACCGGTTCATACAAATCGGGCAGTGCAAAGTTCTGGCGGCTACCATTCAGTCCGCCCGAGTTCAGGTGATAATATTCATGTCCTGCCAGCAGGTCGATATGATGACCCGATTCAAAATCGAGCGCATAAGTAGCAATATTGTTCCAGGTATAAGCCAGGAAGCGGTTGCTGCTTTTGCTTACCGTACCGCCTATGGCGGCATCTTCGCCCACCAACGGATTGGTATAATACAGGGAATTGAAATTGATATAATCCAGGTTGAAACTGGTTTTCACCTTCAATGCTTTGGTGATGGCCGCTTCGAGATAAGTACGGGTAGAAAGATTTTCGTTGGTATTTCTCGATTTATTGAGCGGCAGCGAACCGATGAGGTTATAACGCGCCAGCGCTGCATTGGGCCGGTAAGCACCGTAGTCGAATTGTTTTTGCCCGTTGGCATCGAGCTTGAAACTGCCATCGGGGTTACGTTGATAAATTGGGTAGAAGCCGGGAATCGTACGACCAAACAAAACCACGTTGGTTTGTTTGGAATCGGAGGATGTTGGATAATCCTGCGATGTGCTGGCGCCGCTCAGGTTCAATCCTACCTTTAGCCAGGGTTTGGCCTGCAGGGTAAGATTACTTCTGAAATTATACCTTTTGAAACCCGAGGCCAGGTAAGCGCCCTGGTTATTGGTGTAGCCGCCGCCAATATAATAGGTGGCTTTTTCGCCGCCTCCCGAAAAACTGAGCTGAGCCTGTGTGTATTTGGCATCCTGTAGCATGCCGTCTTCCCAATCGTCGTTCCAAAGAGGTCGTGCGCCCGGCACGATTCTGCCATCGGTACCCACTGGTTGCGGAAATGCAGGACCATAAGGGTTAATACCGAGGTTGGACACCACCTGGCTGCTGGCCGCAGCCGCCGCCTGTGCTTCTGTTAATCCGTTAGTGAGCGCTTTGTTACGCAGCGCTTCCCAATACAATTCAAAATATTGATCGGTGCCCAGCTTTTCATAATCTTTTACTGCACGGCTGCTCCAACCCTGGTTTACCGTGGCGCTGATGGTGGCATCTGTTCCCTTACGGCCCTGTTTGGTAGTGATGATGATGACCCCATTGGCCGCGCGCGAGCCATAGAGGTTGGCCGCCGTAGCATCTTTCAGTATGTTGATGCTGGCGATATCTGCCGGATCCAGCGCATTGATATCACCTTCATAAGGGGCGCCATCTACCACAAACAGCGGCGCGCTGGATGCATTGATGCTGCCGATGCCACGAATGCGGATGGTAGAACTATTACCCGGTTGCCCATTGGCAGATGTGGTTTGAATGCCCGGCGCCAGCCCCTGCAGGGCATTGGTGATGTTGGGCGTAAGGCGGTTGTTCACCTTATCTGATGAAATGCTGGTGACCGCCCCCGGATAACCCGATCGTTTAACTGTTGTATAGGCCACGGCCACCACTTCTTCCAGGGTGTTGTTGGAGGGTTTTAAAAGAATGATAATATCTGTTTGTCCCGCTTTCACTTCCACTTCCGAACTTTCCCTGCCTACAAAGGATATATTGAGCACCGCTTTATCATCCGGTACCTGCAATTCAAATCTTCCATCTGCATTGGTGATGGTGGTTTGTTCCGATTGGTTAACGGCAACCGTTGCGCCTTCCAGTGGTTGTTTATTTTCCGCGGCCAGCACCACACCGCGTATTTGCCTTGTTTGAGCAAAAAGCCCGGTACTGAACAGGAGTATCAGCGCGAGCAAGCCTTGTTTCTGTAGCATACGTCTAAGAATTGATAATAGAAATAGTGGTTTGTTTACCATCGGGTGAATGGTAATGGCAAAGCAAGCATGGTACCGTCTGCCAGGCAGACTGGTCATTAAATGGCGACAAAATGTTTAAAAAGATATTGTCAGCTTGTACATCGGCCGGTTGCATACGGCACATACAAGTGGGACAGATACAAAAGAGGGCGCAAAGGACATATTGTTCTCATAACGTGACTTGTTGGGCTATAGCAACAGCCGTTAATTCAATTGTTTGACGATGCAAATATAGAACAAAACTAAACCCTACCAAAAACGTGGACTAAAATAACGGGAATGGAGGTGTGAGTGGCGGGTGTACGTGATGATTGAAATGAACTTGATAATTTTATTTACTTTTTTTGGCGCTTGGCATATCAACATGAGTCTTATTGAGTAGACGCCAATTTCAATTTATATATTTCGAAGATGGCGGAGATCTGTTGCATACTTGTATAATTGATAGTTTGTTCACAGGCTTGTTTCAGGTATTTTGTTCTCTTCTTCCATTTCAAATCGGGCACGTTGGCCTTGTATCTGACTAATTTGTAATATTGAGCGAAATTGGCGGTGATTTGAATGTTTTTGAACGGCTTTTGATCGTGAATTTCGTTTGATCGCATCGATTTTTGTGGGATGAAGCCACTATTATTTACAACGCTGTTATTTCTTTTCCAGTTTTGCCAGCATTCAAACAGCATGCACTTTCCCGGCAGCAGGCTGATTATCAAAAACGTGCATGTTATTCCTTTAACCACGGATACCATATGGCGCAACATGGATGTGGTTATCGAAAACGGCAAAATACAGGACATACGCCCTCATAGCAATCGTTTTTTGAAGGATTCATTTATTGACGGGCACGACAAATACCTGATGCCCGCACTCATCGACTGCCATGTGCACTACGCTTCCCATGTGGAGTTATTTAAAACATACGACAGCCTGTACCTGCGGTATGGCATTGCCAAGGTGCTGGCCCTGAATGGTACGCCGGAATTACTGCAGCACCGGGCTAACATACAAAAAGGTGAAACATCCGGTCCTGATATCTATTGTTCCGGCCCCAGAGTAAACGATCCGGAAATGACCGTCCTGCAAGCCCGGGAGTTGTTGAAGCGTACCCGGGCGGCAGGCTATGATTTTGTAAAAATCTATTCCGATTTGTCTAAAGCTGGTTTTAATGAGATCAGTGAAAAAGCTTATGAATATGGATTGCGTATTGCCGGTCATATTCCACAAAGCGTAGGTACCACTGGAGTATTACGCAGCAATCAGGAGTTGGTGGCTCATGCCGAGGAATTTTTATACAACCCTCCTGTGAATTATATGATGGGTGAGATTGCCAGGCCGGAAAAACCGGATCCCCGTTTCATTCCCGGTTTGGCTGATTCTGTTAGCCGTTATCAAAAAGTGGTAAGTCCATCGCTTATAGCTTTCAAATCAATACTTCAATCGGCTTTGAATCTGGAATCGCATGTTGCTAAAGTTCCGTTGGCATCATCACATCCTATTGCAGTAACCTGGCAATGGTCGAAGGAAACCAGTTTTATTCCGAAGAAGTTTAATAACCGGTTATCTGTTTCCAGGTTGCAGCATGCTTACGACTATCAGCTAAAACTGGTAAATGCCTTTAACAAGGCGGGCGTTTTAATACTGGCCGGCACCGATGCCCCTACTATTCCCGGACTGATGCCGGGGTATTCATTGCATCAGGAATTGCAGTTGCTTTGTGAAGCGGGATTATCGAATTATGAAGCGCTGCGGGCTGCGACTGTAAACCCTGCCCGGTTTTTACATGTTGATTCGGTATTTGGGACGGTAGAGTTGGGAAAGGAAGCTTCGTTGGTGTTGTTGGGTGGAAATCCGTTGGAGGATGTGGGGAGGACGATGGAGGTTGAAGGGGTGATTTTTAAGGGGAAGCAATTATACAGGTCTGGTCATTAAGGTCCTCACCGCCACCGGTAACCCAAACAAATGCTCCCTTGACATTACATACCGGTAATTCATACCCATTGCCAGTTTCTGCTTTCCGCCATCTTCCAGTTCAACCTATATGGTGATACTCCCTTCTACCCTTTTCAAACCGAAAAGCCGTAATCTCCATATCATTTTTGGGCAGATGAAAAGTTTTGTCCAGCATAGCATCTGAAAAATTGTTTTCCTGGCAGCTACTGGTATCCTGCACCTGCTCCCACCTCACGCTGTAAATAGGTAACCACCCGAGGAACTACGGGTCCGAAAACAATCTGGTTAATCCAAGCTTTACGTTCATTCCAACAAGGAAGCGCCTGTCATTCCGCTAACCAACAATATGGGTGATAAAACGGTATTTTATTTTCAACCGAATGTGTTACTTGCACTTTTTATTAAATAACCCCACACGATGAAATTAACACAACTCAAAATTCGCAACCTTCGCGGTCTACAAAACATAGAATTCACCAGCCACGGATTCTCTACTATCATCGGGAAAAATAACTGCGGTAAATCTTCTGTACTGCGGGCTATTGAGCTCATATGTACTGGAAAAAAACCAGATGCTGAAGAATTTTTCCAACGAAACACTAACACAATAGAAATTGAAGCAAAATTTGAAGACTTGAAGGAATGGGAACGAAATAACAATTCTATCTCGTCGATGATTTAATGGATCCTGCTTAACTCATGAAGAGGGAACTAAATTGACGAATTACATTGCCCGTAACCCAAACCTTACGTAAGCATTATCTTTTGCATTTTATGTTCCGCCGTTACCCTGCTTCAATTTTAAACCAATTGTGTCCCGGAATTAAGGGGTCGATACAGAATCACTAAAAGTAATCCTTATTCAATTTTTGACCTTATGCGGACCGGACGGGACTCGAACCCGCGACCTCCGCCGTGACAGGGCGGCATTCTAACCAACTGAACTACCGATCCTAATTGCAGGCAGCAAATATAAGCACGGAAATTTATATTTGCCAAATTCGACGATCGTCTGGTATGGACATTCCTGTAAAATTTAAACGCACGCGTATAGCGCCCACCCCCAGTGGATTTCTGCACCTGGGTAATGTACTTTCGTTTGTCATTACCATCGGGTTGGCACGTAAAACCGGCGCTTCCGTGTTGTTGCGAATAGACGATATGGATCGGGAGAGATACCAGGATGCCTATGTACAGGACATCTTTAATGTGCTCCAATACCTGGAGCTGCCATATGATGAAGGGCCGCGCAGCTTGCAGGAATTTAAAGAAAGTTACTCACAGACATACCGGATGCCCATGTACCAGCAAGCTTTGCAACACCTTCAAAATACCGGGAAAGTATTCGCCTGCATCTGTACACGCTCGCAGTTGACGCAGGGTGCTTACCCGGGTACCTGCATGAACAGCCAGTATTCTTTAAACACTCCGAATACGAACTGGCGGCTGGTTACCGATAATTCAATACTGAACTTGAAAACGCTCACCGGAGAAACGCCGTTCACTTTGCCGGAACAAATGCAAAACTTTGTGGTGAAGAAAAAAGACGGCCACCCGGCTTATCAGCTTACTTCTGTTGTTGATGACGTATATTTTAATGTAGACCTGGTGGTGCGTGGAGAGGATCTTTGGCCTTCTACTATTGCTCAGTTACATCTGGCGCACTATCTTCCGGAAAATACTTTTCATCAAGCAACATTTTATCACCACCCGCTCATTACCGATCAGGAAGGAAAAAAACTATCGAAAACCGCCGGATCGGTTTCTATTCAACACCTGATGAAAGAAGGAAAAAAGAAAAAGGAAATATTTCAAATACTGGCCAGGTTTGCCAATTTGCCGCATCAGAATGTGTATGACTGGCGTTCTCTGGCAACTGCCTATTTCAACACCCACTAACGGCAGCAGCAGAAATAACCACTTCACCAAAATTGCGCACGGGCTGTACTACTTATACGCATCGCTCAAATATTGTATATCATGGGAACCTACAAAAAAACCATTCCCATCTAAGCCTCCACGGCCACCTGCATGGCAGCCTCCTCACTTTCCTCCTCTTCTTTCGGCTCACTGCCCTTCCAGCTTGTTTTAACCAGCAAAATAAAAGTAGCCCCGGACAGCACGGCATAGGCCACACCCAGCATAGTTTGGTTACTGATATTGATGGTACTCACTAATGCAGAACTAAACACAGAGGTCAATGCGGCAAACCCGCCACCAATCAAACCACTGGCCTTGCCGGCATATTGCGGAAAGCGTATCATACAATAGGTAATAACATTATTGAATATAAAACCACCCAGGCTATGCAGCAGAAACACAAACAGCATCAGCGTAACCAGGTTCTGGTAAAAAAAGGTCACAGGTATCAGCAAGGCCAGGAATACCAGTTGAAGGCTGCTGGCAATGCGTATTTTCTTCACGTACGATTTTCTGTACAATATCCTAGACACGGTATTGCCTATTAATACGGACACGCCAGAGAACAAGGAAACATAACCCGTCACTACGGGTGAATATTGCAGCTTATGTTCAATCAGGAAAGGCGCTGCCATACCAAACACCAATAACATACCCCAGATAAGTCCGAGTACAATAATGCCCATCGAAAAATCCGTTGTCTTTAACATCCTGCCATAACTGTTCAAAATAAGTCGGGTGCTGAATGGCTGCGCAGTCCTGATTGATTCACCGCCGTTAATAAGATCAATCAAAAAGAAAACCAACCCAAAAACACCCAGGAACACAAAGTTCGATGCCCAGCCCCAGGTGGTTTGAAAGAACCCGCCTATAAAAGGCGCTACAATGGGTGCTATAGACCATATCAAAGAAAACAGGTTGGTATATTTTTTCAGGGTATCGCCGGTATATACATCTACAAAATAAGCGCGTTTGCTCACCACGATCATGGCGGTAGTAAAACCCTGCACAATGCGCATGGTGTATATAGTTTGCAGGTTGGTGGTACCGGCAATGACAAAACTGGCGGCGCTGAATACCAGCATCGACACCAGCGCAGGCCGGTAACGACCATAACTGTCAATGATACCGCCCACAATCAACTGTCCCACACCATAACTGATAATGAATAGTGATAAGGTCAACTGGATGGCGGCGGGGGTAGAGTGTAACTGTAGGGCCATATCGGGCAGAGAAGGAATAAACACATCCATGGCCAGCCCCGAGAGGGGAATCAAACTCAATGCTACAATAGTATTCGACTGAATCCTCGAAGGTGAGATCCGCTTCATGGTATACTTTTTTTGAGCCCGTAAAGGTATACCCTCCGGCGGTGATATCGATTACAAAATTCAAAGCAATTATTATACAATTCAAATACCGGTACTCAAAGATGTATTCCTGCCGGCTCTGAACTCCATAGGGGCCACGCCTGCCCATTGTTTGAAGTACTTGTTAAAATGAGAAGGATAGGCAAAGCCCAGCGCATAGGCAATCTCTGAAATATTCCAGTTGGTATTGCGCAACAGGGTCTTTGCTTCGGCAATCACGCGCTCGTGAATGATGGCGCTGGTGGTTTTACCGGTATATTTTTTTACCACGCTGTTCAAATGATTTACATGTACATGCAGGAGGTCGGCAAAATATGCGGGCGACAACAATTTCAACGGACTTTCGGGTGAATGCACAGGGAACTGCTGGTTCAGCATCACAAAAAAATCATTCACCAACCGGTCGCGTACCAGGGAGGTTTGCGCAAACTGTTTTTGCTGCAGACGTATACCCTCATGTATCAGCAGTTGCAGCAGGTTTCTGATCATATCCCATTTAAAAGGGTAATCGGTAGCTACCAGCAATTGCATTTGGGTAAAATAAACGGTCAGCCGATCCTTTTCTTCCTTTGTTAACAGGATCACAGGAAGCAGCGCCGGATTGAACAGCGCACAGGCATATTGTACATCGGGTGGAATATGGCCTTCAATAAAACGATTGTCGAACAAACAATAATAGCGGTTGAGCGATTTCGAGTTCACCTCAATAGAAGCTGGCACGGTGGGATTGGTAAAGATCAAACAGGGCTGCTCGATGGGTATCTCCTGGTCGTTATAAGTAAGCAGGCCCCTGCCCTTTTCGGCGCCGCTGCATATACATATCTTGTAATAATCCCGGCGATTGTAAGGCGTTTTGCGGGTAGGCGTGGTGTTGTGTTTTACATGAAAATGCCCGCGGCCGGTTTTATCATACAAAAGGTCTTTTGGAATTTCCATCCCTACCCTTTCATAAAACTGCACAATACTTTCTGTTGGAATGGTTTTGTTCATGGCCTATTAGTTATATAATTCAAAGGTAGGAAATTACGGCCATTACCTGCCCGCCAGCCTGTTTACGGCCCCCCGCAGCTTTTTTCGTAACACGGCGCCCACAGAGGCGGCTTTTTTGGTATTCAGCCTGATCTCGGAGGCTGGATAACAAACATCGGAGATGTTAAGGGTCTTGATAAGTTTGATGCTGCCCTCCCATTCAAAGCCCTGGAAAATATATTCTTTCAGGTCATCTACCAGGTCAACATGACCGGTCTCGAGCGAATGGTACAATAAATTTTGCACAGGTTGAAATACAGCCAAAGGCGACTCCGATTTGAGCATATAATACAACCCTTCATCCCGTTTCATCAGGAAAGTGGTATGTACGGGGAAATTGTACAGGTAGTCGTAATAGATGGTAGGAAATTCGAAATATCCTCTTTTGGCTACGCGGGTCACTTCACTCATAAAGCCCGGCACATCGGGAATATGTTCCAGTACATGGGAACATATCACATAATCGAAAGCGTCATCTTCGAAAGGAAAACGATCTCCATCATAAAAAACCACCTGTTGTTTGGTGTTCAGTGTACCGTTATACCCCGTTTGGGCATTATACTCTTCTTCGGTGTCATATTTTCTCTCGAGTAATACATCCGATCTTGGATACGGTGTTGAACCCGGACCAATCTCAAGCACTTTATCACCAGATTTTATACCCTTTATCCGTTCACTAAAAAACATGTGAATTAATTTACCTGATCACAAGATAGGGAAACAGGCGCTTTTTTTCAATACTATATACGCTTATTGCCAGCTGTGGCCTGTTTTTTACTGTAGCTACCACTGAACAAAAAATATGCAAAGGCGCTTATTCATATTAGCATTTTTTGTGGTGCTGGCCGGCTGCCGTTCGGGCCATGATCAGCCTGTGGTAAGCACCTTAAAAACAGATACCGGCTTCCATTTTTTTGTACTGGGCGATTGGGGCAGGCGCGGCAAAATCAGCCAATGGGCGGTAGCCAATCAAATGTTGGACCGTGCCCGGCAACACCCTCCGGCCTTTATCATCACCACAGGCGATAATTTTTACCAGCAAGGTGTACGCTCGGTGAGCGATCCGCACTGGAAAGAATCTTTTACCGATGTGTATAAGGAACTTACCCGCACGGTAGACTGGTACCCGGTACTGGGCAACCACGATTATCAGGGCTGTGGCGCCCCCCATGCACAAATTGAATACCGGCAGGTAAACCCGCGCTGGCATATGCAGAATTTCTATTACACCCTGGTAGCCTCCCTGCCTGACAATAAAAAAGTACGTTTTGTATTTATCGATACCAGCCCCTTCAGCACACATTATTACACCACCCGCCGCTATCCTTATTTAACCAAACAAGATACTGTTCAACAAAAACGATGGATAGACAGCATACTGGCCAATACCCGGGAAGAATGGAAAATCGTGGTGGGGCATCATACGGTGTATTCGGGTGGCCATGAACATGGCAATACGGCGGAACTCATGGCGCTGTTGATCCCAATGTTTCAGAAATATAAAGTACAGGCTTATCTCTGCGGGCACGATCACAACCTGCAGCACCTGCGGCCTGAAGGCAGTTATACCGATTATATTGTTTCAGGCGCAGGCAGTGACCTGTATTCGGTGGGCAGCCTGCCGGAATCGAAATTCGGGAGAGCGGTACCGGGTTTTGCTGATATCACCTTCAGGAACGATTCCATGTACCTGCAGTTTATAGATAAAGACGGGCATCTTATCTACTCGTATGCGCGTAGCCGTTAATACACACAAGGATTCAGGGCCGGTAGAGTTTACCCACCACCAGCTTATCGCCCGACACATCTACCTCAAACAAATGCGGATGGCGAATCGTACGGCCATTCACCGACTTATGACTATGAACAGACATCAGCAGTTTGCCATCCAGCGTACGAAACAACATACCATGCCCGAAATTGGGCGGCGTAATGGGTTTTTCTTCCTGCACCCACGGACCATCCAGTGTACCGCTGGTTGAATACGCAACACCTTGCGTGTATACATCGTACACCCAGCTGGTCCATATCATACCCAGCCTGCCGGTACCGGTTTTGAACAGGTAAGGGCCATCGGTTACTTTATTGGGTTTGTCTTTTCCATTCTCGTCCTTCTCGCGACTCCAGGGCGATTCGCTGGCACGGAACAACAGTTTGCCCTCGCCTATCGAGCCACTAAGATCGGGTTTTAATTCGATCTTCTCAATGGTGCCGTTCCAGTTTTGCAGCCATTCATAACAATATACCATGTAGGGTTTGCCATCGGTATCTATCCATAAAGTGCCATCCAGCGTGGGTTTATCGGCGGGCAGGTAGGTGGCGTCCTGCATGGGCACAAAGGGCCCATCGGGCCGGTCGCTTACCAGTACATGACAGGCCCGCCGTTCGATGGCGTTGCCCTTCACGGTATCGATCTTTACTGCCCGATTGGTAAAGGTGGCAAAGTAATAGTATTTGTTTTTGTAAGGATGTATCTCGGCAGCCCAGATCATGGGGCGGGGTCCCATCCAGGAAGTGGAATCGGTTTTGGCTACCTGGTAAGGGCCATCCCAGTATTTCAGGTCATTGCTTTTCCACAACATGCCGCCCGTACCGGTCATATAGTACATCCTTGTTCTGGCATCGGCCAATATAAAGGGATCGCTTAACACAATGGAATCGAGGGGAACATGGTGGCGCAATTTAAAACGCAGGTTGTTTTGGGCCGCCAGGGTAAGGGTAAGGGTCAGCATCAGGCCAACAAGCAGTAGCAGTAATGGCTTTTTCATGTTCTAATTTATGCCTATTTCAAGAGTGTAGAGCCAATCGTACAAAACGGGGTACCTTTAATAACTTGTCTGCAAACGGGACCAGGAATTCTAATTGCGATATTATAAACAAAATTATTCTTATAATCGTTGAACGGAAGCCGGTCACGGCCGTTTATTAAAAACAAATTAAAATAGGTTATGTCCAGAAAAGAAGTCATTTTCCTTTCCTCATTTGTACTGGTCTTTGCCGCAGGGTTTATATTCTATATGAAAAAAATATACAAGCCTAAAACTGTGCACACTACCAGCCAGCCGGCAGCCAGTCAAACAGCTTCCCCTACTGTGGCTATTGAGTCACCGCCATCGCCCGGCTATCAAACCTGGACTTTGCCTGATGTATTGAAAGAGATATCCGGCAATGTATTGGCCGGACAGGATCGCATGGCCTGCATAGAAGACAACGAAGGTATTATATACATCTATAACCTGCAAAGCAAAAAGATTGACGAGGAAATTAAATTCGCCGGCAAGGGTGATTATGAAGGGATAGCGCGTGTGGGAGATGTATATTGGGTATTGCGGTCAGACGGGTTCCTGTACGAGGTGCATCCCGTGCAGGGCGGTAAATCCACCGTTAAAACCTATGACCTGCCCCTGACCAGTGAAAACGATACCGAGTCGTTGTTTTATGACAGTGAAAATAAACGGTTATTGGTGGGGGTGAAAGAAAAAGACCTGACCGAAAAAGATAAAAAAGGCGTGTATGCATTTGACCTGGACAAGAAAACATTGAATAAAGAAGCTGTTTTTTATATAGATGGTGGTAAAAAGGATAAGGAAGAAGCAGACAAAGGCAAGAAAAAGAAGAAAAAGAAAAAGGAAGTCAAACCATCAGATCTGGCCATTCATCCTAAAACCCGGGATATCTATGTGCTGGATGGACCGGAATCGGAATTACTGATCCTTGAGCCTTCAGGGAAACTCAAATCCACCCAAAAACTGGATAAAGATGTCTTTCCGCAGCCTGAGGGTTTGTGTTTTAGTGAAGACGGCCATTTGTATATTTCCAGTGAGGCCGGTAAAAAGGGCAAGGCAGTAATTGCCAAAATGGAGTTGCAGTAGGCACGCGCAGCCAGTCGATACACAAATTGTTTGCCCGTTCACCACCAGGAAATACCAGTGGATAGGAAAATAAAAAGCCATCCTTGACCTCAATGATTATTCCCGCTGGCTGTCATCTATCCTGAACGACACTTTACAAATTACTCCATAGCTGGTAATTCGGTTGTCCCTTACATGCACTTTGATATCCTTTACATAAATGGAATCGATATTCCTGACCGTTTTGGAGGTTTCCGTTAATGCATTTTGAATAGCATCTTCAATTCCCTTTTCAGAGGAGGCAATCACCTCGATCACTTTTACGATGGCCATATGCAATATTTTTGATTGATAAATAGCAACCACCGTATGGACTGAAAATTCGATGCCATGCCAGCAGCAGGAATACTTAAATATGATTGCAACCGATTTCAACAATTTTCAGCGCTTCATAAAAATTTGGGCTTTGTTTCCATTTTAGCGACATTTATGTAAGCGATTGCATAATATTTGCATCGATATATAAGCCTTCACATGTATGAAAAATTTTGTTTTATCGCTCCTTGTTTTTTCTATTGCCCACACCATCCATGCCCAGGTAAAACTACCCCGCCTCATCAGGGACAGCATGGTATTACAAAGAGATTCTAAAGTACGTATCTGGGGATGGGCTTCTGCCCACGAAAAAGTAACTGTACGTTTCAACGGCCGTCGCTATTCCACCAAAACAGGTAAAGATGGTAAATGGATGTTATGGCTGCCTCCCACCAAAGCCGGCGGCCCTTATATCATGAACATCAACAATATCACTTTAAAAAATATACTGGTAGGTGATGTATGGCTATGCGCTGGCCAGTCGAACATGGTGCACCAGATGGAGCTGCACAGCGTTACCTACGCCAACGATATCGCGCAGGCCCATTACCCGCAGATAAGACATTTCTGGATAAAGACCATGAGCGATATGAAAGCCCCGCACGATGATTTGCCGGAGGGACACTGGAGCGCCGCCAATCCTGAAACAGTTCGGCAATTTTCTGCCGTAGCTTATTTCTTCGCCAAAAAGATCTACGACAAATACCATATCCCCATTGGACTCATCAATGCCAGCGTGGGTGGAACCCCCATTGAAGCCTGGACCAGTGAAGAAGGGTTAAAAGAATTTCCCGCCCTGCAAGCCACCATTCAAAAGAATAAAAACTATGTGGCGCCTCAGGCAACACCAGCGCCGCCACCCATTGTAAAAGACAAAGGCATGATTGGTAAATGGTACAACACTTCTTTCATTCCCAAAAACTGGCGCACCATTGCTATCCCGGGTTATTGGGAAGACCAGGGTATAAAAGACCTCAATGGCGTGGTATGGTATCGTAAAGAAATAGAAGTACCTGCTTCCATGGTTGGCAAACCGGCCCGGGTTTTCCTGGGCAGAATCGTTGATGCAGATATACTGTACATCAACGGCCGGAAAATTGGTAATACCACCTATATGTATCCGCAAAGAAGATACAATGTACCGGCGGGTGTTTTAAAAGCCGGTAAAAACATATTTGTTGTAAGGGTAACCAACAATAACGGCAAAGGCGGTTTTGTTCCTGATAAACCCTATTGTGTTTTTGCCGGTAACGATACGGTGGATCTTAAAGGGTACTGGCAATACAAGGTGGGTGAAGTGTTTGAACCACGAAGCCGTGGCGACTATTTTGGCATGAATGCACAAAACCAGCCTACGGCCTTGTACAATGCCATGATAGCGCCTGTAACCAATTATACCATCAGGGGGTTTTTATGGTACCAGGGCGAAACAAATACCGGCCGCCCTGAAGAATATGCCCAATTGCAACCGGCGCAAATCAAAGACTGGCGGGCCAAATGGCAGCAGGGTGATTTGCCTTTCTTTTTTGTGCAGTTGCCCAATTTTATGGAGGTGAATTATTTGCCTTCGGAAAGCCAGTGGGCGGTATTGAGGGAATCGCAACTAAAATCATTGAAGGTGCCCAATACGGCAATGGCTGTTGCTATTGATTTGGGTGAGTGGAATGATATTCACCCGGATAATAAAAAGTCGGTAGGTGAAAGGCTGGCATTGGCGGCAATGAACAAAGTATATGGCGAAAACGACCTGGAATATTCAGGACCAATATTCGATACGGCGGTTATTGAGGGGAATAAAATAATCATTCAGTTTACACATACGGGCAGCGGGTTGATATCGATAGATGGTGAACCGCTAAGCGAGTTTGCCATTGCCGGTGCAGATAAAAAATTCAGGTGGGCGCAGGCACGCATTGAAGGTGATAAGGTAGTTGTTTGGCACGATGAAGTGGCTGAGCCGCGTTATGTTCGCTATGCCTGGGCCGATAATCCGGATGCGCCAAATTTGTATAATAAGGAAGGATTGCCGGCCTCGCCGTTCAGAACGGATTAGTAAATCGGCCGCCGGTTGCTGAAAACCAACGCCACGGCAATCAACCCCATCACAAAAAACTGATCACCACGGAAACACTGTATGCTCCATTCAATAACTGATCACCGATCCCAGGCTGGCGCCCACAAAAAAGAAAAAGGTACATACAAACCGGAGGGGTATTAGCGACAAATATCGTATTTGTCTCTAATATCATTCTAACCTCACTATAAGTTTGAATTAACCAGGGGCGGCTAGCTTTATCCCGCGTTGCTATTTAATTGGTGTTTTTATAGGTTTCATTGGCAACAAAGTGGCCATTCAATTAAGCTTCCTTGAAGAAGGGAGCTTAATTATTTATGACTGTTGTATATCTCCAGGCATTGCTTCGAACAAAAGAAAATATTCTGTTCTTCGGGATGAGCAATGGCTTTTTCCTTATCACAGATCACCATTCTGCAAATGGGATCGATATAAAAGAAATCCTGACTGCCGGTTTGCAACTCGAACAATTCTGTTTCATTCCTTACATTCTTGAAACGGTGCATACCCTTCGATTCAAAAACATACTGGGAACTATCGGGTAATACCCTTATAAAATCGGCCGAGCACCAGAACCTGCCCTTGGCGGCTATGGCGGCAATGCGGGAGGCCAGGTTCAGGGTGGCGCCAAAAAAGAATTCGTTGCGTTTTAATACGGGTCCATAATGCAAACTACCATGCACCTGCAAAAACTGGTGTTCTGCCGAACACAGATGGATGAGCATGGCGGCGGTATGCATCAGATCTCCGGGGGCTTCAGACACGATCATGACTTCATCGCCAACACGTTCGTGCAGACGGCTGGCGCCCACCAGTGCACGCCGCACCATATCGTGAAATTTATCGATGATATCCGCCGCGGCAGCAGCGCCATGTGTTTCGGTAAGTGCGGTATAGCCGGACAGATCGGCTATCAGTATTGCCAGATTTTGCTCCACGGGGCAAAGGTACAACCCCATTTCAGCACATCCTAATAACCATTGTTCTGCGTAAGTCCGCCTATCTGACGCTCTCTACGGGGTATAGGGAAAATAAGCCTGTCTTGCGTTACATTGTAAGCCGCGGGATTCACGCCGGGGTCCTGCTGTTTGATCTCGATGCCATGCGCATTCATCACTTCAATGGCCTTGCCGGTTCTTACCAGGTCGAGCCAGCGTTTATTTTCAAAGGCCAGTTCTATACGGCGTTCATGCGCAATGATCTCCCTAAGCTGCTCCTGGTCGGTAGTGGCAATGGTGCCGCCGCCTGCAAAAGCACGGTGCCTCACCTGGTTCAAATAAGGCAATCCTTCGCCTCCCCTGCCCTGCTCGTTCAATGCTTCGGCCAGTAACAATAATGCATCTGAATAGCGGTAAATAGGCCAGTTGCTGTTGGTTTCGCCCACTTTGGCATGCGGCCAGTTGTATTTGTTGATGAAAGGCTTGCCCACCTTGCCGGGAGGTGCAGTATAATTTACCGGGCTCACCACTGTATCTATCACAAAGCTGGAGCCTGTGGGGCCATGGCCTTCAGCAATGAGTACGGAAGCTTCAAAACGGGTATCGCCCGGTTCATAGGCTTCCAGCATATTTTTGGTGGGTACATTCAACCCACTGGTTACATTGCTTACCTGGTAGCCTGTTATTTTCGAAGCATCGCTGGTGAGCGGTAAAAACCGGTACAGAAAATCGCTTGGGTTGCCCCCGGTGGGAATTTGCAGGTACTGTACCTCAAAGATCAGCTCTTTGTTGTTTTTGTTCTGCGGATCAAACACCGATCGATAATCATCCAGCAGGGTATATCCATAACCGGTTACATCCCGCAACACTTTTTCGGCAGCCTCATAATCTTTACGGGTCATATACACATAGGCCAGCAGCATTTTGGCGGCGCCTTTGGTAGCTCTTCCCAGCTGAGGCGCTTCAACCGGTAATGCATCGGCAGCATCGGTGGCGTCCTGTAATATCTGTGCATATACCTCATCTGCGGTGGCGCGTTGCAACCTGGCCTCTTCGGCATTTCGCACTTCATGAATATATAAGGGAACACCGCCATAATACCGTACCAGTTCAAAATAGAAAAAGGCCCGCAGGAATTTTGTTTCTGCAATGATCTGTGCTTTTTTGGCGGCATCAAAATCCACGGCTTCTATACGGTCCAGAATGGCATTGGTTCTTGAAATGCCTACATAGGTGCTGTTGTATTTGTCGTTGGTGACACCGTTCAATTCATCATCCAGGAAATCGGCCACCGCCAGGCGGGCAATGGTGGCAATGGCGGCATCGGCGCCCCTGTCTATGTCATAATGCGTATTGTCTGACCGCATTTCGCCCATCACCCATGAGTTCAGGTTGCCGGCCGATTGCAGGGAGGCATAAGCACCTGTGAGCGCCTGCTGAAAATCTTGTTCGGTATTGAAGAAATTTCCGGTGGTAAGATCCGATTCAGGTACATTATCCAGGAAACTTTTTGAGCATGCAACCAGCGAGTTGGCAGCCATCCATATAAAAAGGAGCTTTTTCATTTGACAAAATTTAGAAGTTAATATTTAAACCCAGACTGTAAATGCGCGGTATGGGATAAGCCGCGGCATCCTTGCCTTCGTGCAAACCATCCAGTCCGTTGGCACTAACTTCGGGATTGGGATATTTACTAAATACAAATGCCTGTTGAATACTCAGGAAAGCCCTTACGCTTTTGACGTATTTGACGGGCGCCGGATGGGTATAACCCAGCGTAATGTTCTTGATGGTAAGATAGGTGCCATCCGACACGTACCGGCTGTTATCTTTTCTGTGCTCGGCAGTAGTACTGCTGGGTGCAGTGCGACCAATAACGCCGGCGCCGGGATTTTCAGGCGAACGCCACCTGTCTTTCACATAACGATGGGTATTGAACAAACCATCTATCAGTTCCAGCCATTCATTTTTTCCATCAAACAAATCGCCACCCACAGCACCTACGGCCATCACGTTGAGGTCGAAGTTTTTGTAGGTTAAACTGTTGTTGATGCCGAAATTGAAATCGGGATTGGGATTGCCGATAAAAGTGCGGTCATCGGCATCGATCTTTTTATCACCGTTGATATCTTTAAACCGTACGGTGCCTACCATAGAATTGATGCCCCTGGGTTGCGTATTCAGTTCTTCCTCGGTCATATAAAGGCCATCGTACACATATCCCCAGAACTGGCCAATGGGTTGTCCCACCTCTGTTCTCCAGGTATCGCCGTATTCGTTGATGCCGCCAATGGGCGTATTGTTGGCCCCTAGTTTCATCACCTTGTTACGATTGATGGATACATTGAGATCGGTGGTCCAGGTAAACGGCCCCTGCAGGTTTTTGGTGGTTACAGCAAATTCATAACCCCAGAACCTGAACTCGCCTATATTGGACATTACACTTTGGTAACCCGACGAAGCCGGTACTTCCATATCGTATAACAGACCTTCTGTAGTTTTCCTGTAGTAGTCGAAACTGAATAGAATGCGGTCGTTGAGCAAACCGATATCCAACCCCAGACCAATACCTTTTGTAGTTTCCCAGGTAAGTATGGAGTTCCCCAATCCAACAATGGCGCGGCCGGTATTCATGTCCTGGTCAAAGGGATAATTGGCCTGGTTCACCGGTGCATATTGACGGAAGTCGCCTATATTGAAATTACCGGTCTCGCCATAACCAGCCCGCAGTTTTAAATAATTCACCGGACCCAGGTTGCTGGCGAAATTTTCATCAGATATAATCCAACCCAGCGACAGGGAAGGGAAATTACCCCAGCGGTTATCGGTTCCAAAACGCGACGATCCATCGCGTCGCATGGCGGCATTCAATAAATATTTTCCTTTATAGTTATAGTTCAGCCTTCCATAAGCGCCTATCAGCGACCATTGGGTAGTGGTACTGTTGGCGGTGCGGAAACTGGCAGGCCCGCCATTGATCCAGGGCACCAGGTCGTCGTCGAAATTCGATCCGCCTGCCTGGTTGCCTTCTCTCCTGAACCGCTGGGCCGAATAACCCACCAGCGCTTCGATATTATGATCACCGATGCTTTTGGAATAAGTGACATTGTTTTCCCATACCCAGGAAATATCCGAATTGGTATTATAACTGGCCTCACCGGGTTTGGGCAACTGGCCAAATACATCGCCAGATGCAGTGGAGGGCCGCCATGTGCGCAGACGATAGTCTTCCAGTTCCACGCCAAAGGTGGATTTAAACCTGAAGTCTTTCAGGAAATTCACCTCCAGGTAGCTGTTGGTCATTAATCCATTGGTATGTGTTCGTTGAATTCGTTCGGTAAGCGAACGGTACCAGTTGGGCTGCGGTAAAATATCGGGAGCGGTAAAACGGGTAATGAGATTGCCGTCGGCATCCCGGTCGAATGGTGAAAAAATAGGCGGTGTCACCAATGCGGAATAAATCACCTGGTAACCGCCATCGGTATTAAAGTTCTGGAAGCTTTGCCGTTGAGCCGATATATTGGTGCCCACCCTGATATTATCATTCACCCGGTACTCATTATTCGACCTCAGCGAATAGCGCGCATAATCGGTGTTCAGCAACACACCTTCCTGTTTGAAATAGCCGGCTATTAATGTAGAGCTGAACTTGTTTTTATTGCTGGCTACCGTAAGACTATAATCAGAAGAACTGGCCTGGCGTAATATTACATCGTACCAGTCGGTGCCTTTACCGCGCCAGGCAGCGGGGTTTTGATACAATTCAGGCACGCCATCGGTATAGCCTTCGTACCTGGCCTTGTCTTCATAGATTTCTTTTTTGAACTGAACCCATTCCTCCGCATTCATCAGTTCGGGCCGGCCTTTTTTGGGCACCTCTGTAATGCCATAGATAGCGCTCAGGTTCACCCGGGTTTCACCCGCTTTGGCTTTTCGGGTAGTAATCAGCACCACGCCATTGGCTGCGCGTGAACCGTACAGGGAAGCTGCCGATGCATCTTTCAACACGCTGATATCTTCCACTTCATTTGGATTGATGCTGTTGATGCCAAATGCGCCACCCACCATGGGAATACCATCCACCACATACAAAGGAGCATTATTGGCATTTACCGAAGCCGCACCACGTATCCTGATTGAAATACCCTGCCCGGGCGTACCCGTAGTCTGGTTGATTTGTACACCCGCCAGCCTGCCCTGCATTTTATTCAGCAATTGCGGTACCGGCTGGTCTTTCAATTTGGTGGCATCCACGGTGGCAATGGCGCCGGTCACTTCCCTGCGCTTTTGTGTTCCATAACTTACCACCACTTCTTCCATCACCGCCTCACCCTTGATCATTTGAATGGAAATGGGCGTGTTGGTATCGCGCACCTCCAGTTCCTGGGTTTTGTAGCCTACAAAAGAAAACAGCAGTACCTGGCCGGGTTGCACCTCCAGAGTGAAGTTTCCGTTCTCATCGGTCTCAGTACCTGTAGTAGTACCTTTGATGGTAACGGTAACACCGGCCAGCGGCTGACCGTCGGCCTGTGTTACTTTACCTGTTACAGGAGGAGCCACCGCATGAATATGGGTAGCGATCTTTGATGAAGCCATTAGCTCCGACTGTCCGTTTGCGGTATAGCAAGCTACGACAGTCAATACGACAAGCGCTGATTTCATGATGATAGTTTTGGTGAACAACACAACCAAATTATCAACATGCACATATGGATGGATTATATAAAGTGATATATCGATTGTAGATTTTGGCCGCGGAGAAACGCAAACGTTTGCATTCCGAAATTTACGCAATCGATTGTGTTAAAGGGGCACCACTGTAAACATCCATTTGGGAGGCACCTGCCAGTCTTTGTTGGGGTCGAATGTGCCCATGGGTAGCTTCAACAATACTTCATTCCATCCTTTTTTAAATGGAACGCTGTTGGGCGGTCGATAATAGAAATTTTCATCTACCATAGGCTCATGCAAACGGCCGGAGGGACGGCCGGGGTATTGCCAGTTGGGCGGAGCAATAGTTTGTCCATTGATCCATATTTTGCTTTGCATATAATCCCATTCACCTTTGGGCGGTGTAGCATCGGCGCCTGACCGGGAGAGATCCTTGGTTGCTATCCACATACTAACAGTGGTATCGCTGTTACTCCAGAACCGGGTATAGGCATACCAGGTGGTTTTTTCTTTGGGCGAGGGCAGCCAGGCTTTTACAGCCGGGCCATGGGTATGCCATAACCAAATGGTGCCACCGGTGGCTACCAGTGCGGGGTTAGAATCGGCCAGGTTCAGTCCTTTTTGTTCGGGCCAGAAACTGGCAGAGAGATCGCCCTTGTTCTCAAAAGGTCCAAACAGCTTCCAGCGAATATGGGTTTGTTTAACATATACAAAAGGCAGTTCACTAAAATAACGTTGTTTATGAGTTAACAGCCTTTCTTCAAATTCCCTGAAATCGATGGCGCGTTGTTCATCATCATGTCCGATATGAAAAACCACGCCCGGGTATCCGTTGCCTCTCCAGCTACGCTCCGAAAAAGCCAGCATGGCGGGATACACGGCGTTCCTGCTTACCAGGTCGGCTTCATCGATAACCGCCCGGTCGTTCCATAAACAAAATTCAGCACCCAGCAGCGAGGAGTCGCCATGGGGCTTGCCACCCAATTGCCTGTTAAAAATGGTGACCACGCTGCTGAGCGGGTCCCAGTCGCTGATGTATAAAAATTTGGAGTCGATGTATTTTATGGAATGATTATGCAGGTCCTTATCGCCCTCATCTTTCCATAACTGGCGAATGATGCCATCGTCGTAATTGCCGCCGGGCGCCCAGGCTATAATTTGTTTGCCGTACTTTCTGATAACGGCAGATACTTCGGGAATAAAATTGGGATTGGTGATCTTCACCTCATCGGCGCCTATATGTATATAGGGCAGATCGTAGGTAGTACATATTTCTTCAAAGATATCCTTCACGATGGCGGCGCCTTTCTCCGATTGCATGTCTACCCCCATGGCCCGGGTAAAGGCCTTGCTGTGACCCGGTATATCAATTTCCGGCACCAGGGTAATATGCCTTTCTTTGCAATACCTGATCAGGTCTTTCATTTCCTCTACACTATAAAATTTGCCTTTGTTGCGTTCAGTAATGGCAGGATCGGTGAGGCGGGGATATTTTTTTATCTGCAAACGCCAGGCTATGTCTTCGGTAAGATGAAAATGAAAGATGTTGAGTTTATACCGCGCCATCTTATCGATTTGCTGTTTCAGCAATTCGGGCGACTGGTAATTGCGGCCAACATCCACCATATAACCCCGCCAGTGATAAGCCGGGTAATCGGTGATGGTGCAGGTGGCCACGGCGTTGTTATTCATTAACTGCAACAAGGTTTGTATGCCGTTGTGTACGCCATGCGTGGTATTGGCTACCAGTTCAATGCCAGTGCCTGTGATGGTCAACTGGTATGCTTCATGGGCGTTATAGGGAGCTTTTACTTCACCGAGGGCCAGGTAAATGGTGTTGTGTTTGGCTGTACCGGATTTCTTTATACGCATTTTTACCGGCAATAACTGCTGCAGGCGAAGCGCTTCTGCTCTTAGGGCATTGGATTGTATGAGGATGGTGTTGCAGGAGGCCAGGCTAAACGATCGCCCACCCCATTGCACCTGTTGCGGCATGGGTATCAGGGGCGGATGGCCGGCCATACATTCTACAGTAACAAACATAAAGGCAGCCAACAACCATTTATTCATGATCCATTATTTTTATCTTGTAAACACCTGAACCCAGTTCCAGCTTTTTACCGGGTAAGTTAATAACAGCTGCTGTATTCACGGGGATATGAAATTTGCAATAGATTTTCCCTTTCTTCTTTTCCCATGCACTCACAATTTCCCCATAAGGCGACTGATACGTTGTTTTCACCCATTTGATATCCCCAACCATCCCGGGGTTAATCACAAACTTTTTAAATGCAATATCCTGCTGGCGAATACCGCCCAGACCGCTGTACAACCAACCCATCAAATGACCCAGCATACAGTGGTTATTGCCGAGTGTTTTTATGGCCTGCCAGTCTTCCATCAGGGTGGTGGCGCCATGTTTAATCTGGTATCCATAACCCGGTACATCGTCCCGGCTGTTCATATCATAAATGACATCCGATTTGCCCTCGGCTTCCAATACGGCCACCAGGTATTTATAACCCACTTCACCCGAACTGAGGCTGTTGTTCCTGGCACGAATGTTTTTGATGATATTGTCTACTACAGCATCCTTAAATTCCGGATCTACCAGCTTCATAAACACCGCCATGGCATTGGCCGTTTGGCTGCCGGTATCATATTGCCTGGTTTCTTTATTAAAGAATGTATTGTTGAACGCGGTTTTTACCTGCGTCGCCAGCTGCCTGTATTTATTGGCATCATCGGGTTTGTAGAGTAAGGTGGCGGTTTCAACCAATATTTGCAGATCGTAGTAGTAGATGGCGGTGCCTGTGATACCCTGCGGGGTGCTCACGGAGTAACCCGAACCCGAACCATTGGGACCAATATCAAACCAATCGCCCAGTCCATGTGAAACAATATAATTCTTTGCTTTGGTGCCCAGGTAGTCTACATACCGTTTCATCATATCATAACTCTCAGCCAGCACCTGCTTATCGCCATACCACTGGTATAAATGATAGGGCAATATCACACTGCTGCTGCCCCATTCCGGTGAATCGCGGAAATCGGTATCGAATTGGGTATATTCGGGTGCAATATTGGGCACCAGCCCATCGGCGGTTTGCGAGTGCTTCATGTCCTCGATGATCTTTCGATAGAAGGAGGCGATATCATAATTATATCGTATGGAATTGCCCAGCAAATGCGGTACTTCCAGCCAGCCCAGTTTTTCCCGGTGCGGGCAATCGGTAAGCACACTGGCCATATTGCTTTTGATAGACCAATCAATGAGTTTAAAAATACTGTTGAACAGTTGGTTGGAACAGGAAAAACTGCCCACTGTTCTGGCGCTGTGTCTAGTATGCAATCCTTTAATAGCTTTGATCACCTGCACATCGCCTTCTACCTGTAAATACCTGAACCCATAGTAGGTAAATCGCGGCTGCCAGCTTTCTGTGCCGCCGCCTTTTAAAATATAATTGAAGAAAGAGGGTCCACCGGAGGGGCGTTGACTCACCAAACCATTTTCATCGAGTATTTCACCGGGAATAATTTTGATGGATTGGCCGCTTTCACCTGCAACTGTGATACGGGGTATACCGGAGAAATTCTGGCCCAGATCGTAGAGGTATACACCGGCTTTGGGTTGGCTCACTTTCACCGGTATAAATTCCTGCATTACTTTTAATGGTTCGGTGATGGTGGCGTTGATGGCCGGCGGTCCCTGCACAATCATGGCGGGTTTCCAGGAAGCATCGGCAAAACCCGCCTTGTCCCAGCCATCCTGTTCAAGACGTGCATCATAATCTTCCCCACCATATATGCTGGTAAATGTCACCGGGCCGGCAGCCACCTTCCAGCTTTCGTTGCTCACGATGTTTTCGGTACTGCCATCCTCATAACGGATGATGAGGCGGCAGATCATTTTGGGATGACCAAAACTGCCCGTGAGCTTACGGTATCTTTCGGCGGGCACATGATAAAAACCATTGCCCAGCATTACGCCAATGGCATTGGCGCCCTGGTTCAGTTGGCTGGTTACGTCAAAACCTACATACAGCGCCTGTTTGCTGTAGTTGGTCCATCCGGGGTCCAGGAAATGATCGCCCACTTTCTGCCCGTTCATGCTCACTTCAAAATGCCCCAGCCCGGAAATAAACAGTGTGGCTTGCTGCACGGGTTTGGCGGCCACAAATTCCTTTCGTAACAATGGCAGCACATTCTCCATTTTACCCATTTCGGGTTTACCACCGCCATGCAGGGCGGGCACAACACGTTTGGAAGCCGGCAGTTCATCATAGCCTATCCAGGCGGCATTCGCCCAACTGGATATGCCCATTTGCCAGCTGGCAACCGGACTGAAGGTCGACACATGGCCTTTATTGTCCCAAACCTGCACGCGCCAATAGTATGTCATAGCCGGCATTAATGCAGGTCCGTTGTATGCAACCTGTATCGATTGATCAGACGGCACCATGCCCGAATCCCATACATCGCCCTTGCCTTTTTCTACCAGTTCCCTATTATTAGATACAATTACCCGGTAAGCGCTTTGTTCAATACCACGCCCCTTTGAATAAATGATCCAGGCCAGCCGCGGGTGGCTGGCTTCAATACCAATGGGGTTGGTCCTGTATTCACAGGTGAGATCATCTACTTTGATCGGCGTTTTCGAAAAACCAAATACGGGTAATGCGAGGAGAAAAACAACGAATGTTCTTATTATTATCATGCTTGCAATCATTACGATGAAGCAAAATAATTAACACCAGAAAAAAAGATTATATAAATTGCTATTTCTCTTGTTGTATTTGATATAACCTTAATTGCCGGTCAGGTTCACCACTGCCGGTTGTAGTAACGGACTGCTAAAGGTTACGGTACCTTCTCCCAGCACATTGGCCAACAAACGTCCCTGGTAAGCCCGCTGCACGTTACCAGTGTAATCGTCCATATCCCTGGGATCGCCGCCTTCCAGGCCCAATAGCCGGGCCTTGCCTGTAACGGTACAGGTGATATTATTATCTGCCAATACTACCGGAAAATTGTTTTCATCTACTACGGTTTCCACAATATGCATGTTTTCTACTGAATCCACCAGCTTATAGGGTCATCCTGAACTTTGAATGGAATAACCGGTTACCGGTTGCTGGTTCTGCAAAGCTACCACTTCCAGTTTGCCCGGCTTGTAGGGAATATCCCAGTAAATAAAGACGGCGTTATCGTCGTAATTTTTTACAGCTCCCACCTCCGTTCCGAAAGGCAGTCAGCAGGCCGCTATGGCAAGAAGGGTTAACTTTTTCATGAAGCGTACAATACTATTAAGTGTAATATACACATTTTTTCAGGTTGTCGTCCATCGCCCTCCTCAGATTACATCTGCCCGTTCTCTTAGGCCCATTTGATCAAATGCGCTATATTACGCAGTCCCTTTTTAAACAACATATTTTTACGATGTGTTTCCACGGTATTGATGCTCACAAAAACTTCGATACCCTGCTCAAACAGGATTATACCATTACCTGGTCGCAGACCTTCCATTACCCGCTTGAAAAAGAATACCCAGCCGGTACTGAGTTTCCTGAAGAACTGTAATTATACGTACACCATGAACAAAGACATCAGCGATATCAGTGTGCCGGTGTTCATGTAGCCATTGATAGAAGTACAGGTGAGTGGTAACCCCACAGGCGATCAAAGCTGGGACCAGATGACTGATAACCGGGCAAACGCCATGAAACTATGGTAGTTCAGTTACAAGCCCAATTACAACGATGGCACCTTCCATTTTAAACTGAGTATTTTCTCCAATCTCACCAAACAACCCAAACCCCTGTTGCAACTGGAGAAACTTTTAATAAGTATATAGTATATTTCAGACCTGGAAAAATAGCCTTCACTAAAAAGACCCGGCTTCGTTAGGCGAGGCCGGGTCTTTTTTTTTATAATTGCCAATTTCGAATTAGCATTAACTTATAAATTTTTTTTTGATTTCTAATCATGTTCTTATTAATTTTTTAAATCTTTTTAAACTTTTATACAAAGTTTCGTTACTTTTAGAATCATCTATATAAATCGAACATATTTTGATTGCCTGGTCCCGTTTCCAAAATCCCCGATCCCTAATGACCAGGTCTCAACATTAAACAAAACTAAATCACACTGCGATGAGAAGATTCCAGATTCTGCTTCCATGGGTCATGCTATTGCTTTCAGGCAATACCTCCCTGCTCGCCCAGTCAAAAAAGATCATCAGTGGTACGGTCACCGACAATAAATCGCTCCCTATTGTGGGCGCTACGGTGACTGAGAAGGGTTCCAATAACAGCACTGCTACCGATGACCGCGGGTATTTCAGGATATCTGTCAATCCGCGGGCCACATTGGTTATTTCCTCGGTAGGTTTTGGTGCCAAAGAAGTAGCCGTTGGCGATAACTTAACAGTGAATATTTCCCTGGACGACGCCAAAAAATTCCTGAACGAAGTGGTGGTAACCGGTTTTGGCGAAAGCCGCGCCAAACGTAACCTCGGTTATTCTGCACCCACGGTATCGGGTGAGGAAATTCGTAAAACGGCCAACCCCAACCCCATTGCAGCCCTGCAGGGTATGGTGCCTGGTTTGCAGGTAACCCCCAACGTGGGCGGTCCGCAATCTTCTACCCGCTTTCTTATCAGGGGCGCTGCCAACCTGGATCCCTATGGTAACCAGCCACTGGTAGTGGTAGACGATATCATCATGGACGACCAGGTCATTGTACAAAACCGCGGTGGTGAACAGGATTTTGGTAATATTCTTAAAGACATCAACCCCGACGACATCGAGTCGATGACCATCCTTAAAGGCGGCGCCGTTACGGCCTTGTATGGCAGCCGCGCCTCCAACGGTGTGATTCTGATAAAAACTAAAAAAGGTTTCTCTCAAAAAGGATTGGGCGTTTCGCTTACCCAGCAGTTTATGTTCGAGCGTGCCTATAAAACGGTAAAATTACAGAACCGTTTTGGCGCAGGCATTCATGCCACCGACTGGATACGTGGCGCCGGTGATACGCTTGAAATAGATCCCAATTACTATTATACGAGTTTTGGCCCGGAAATGAACGGCCAGTACTTCAAAGATATTACCGGCGTTTACCGCCCCAATGTACCCGGTAAAAACGATGCGCTGGACCTGTATAAAACAGGAATGATGCGCAACACCAATATCGGCATTTCAGGCGGCAACGATAAAACAACTTTCCGTTTTTCCTATTCCAACCTGGGCAATACCTCGGCCACACCCAATAACGAACTCAACAGGAACAGTTTCAATTTCAGGGCTACCCATCGCCCGGTAAAAGGTGTATTGCTGGATGTGAACACCTCCTATGTGCAAAGCAAAACGAAGAACCCGGCCCTGCAGGGCGGCAATGCGGTATTGTATGCCACCAGCTATGGCGTTCCACGCAATTACGATATCAATTACTGGATGCACAATTACGTGGATACGGTGCTGGGTGGTTTAACAACCAGGGATATTTCCGAAGCCAGCCGGGCCTTCTGGTATATATTCCAGAACCGCTACCAGCAAAAAGAAGGTAATTTCCGCGCCAATTTCAATATACGCGCCGACTTTACCAACTGGTTGCGTTTCGACGGAAGCGCCGCCATCAACACCTTCGAAACAAAATTCTCCGCCGCTGTACGTGGTACGGGCGAACGTTTTGAGAATGGCGAATACAGTGTTCGCAACAGTGATGTAAAACAATTCCGTTACCGCGGCAGCCTTACAGGCATGCATCGTGCGGGCGATTTTGACCTGATGTTGCAGATAGGTGGCGAGCTGAACAAATCCGATGCCACCAGCCTGTTTATAAAAACCAGGGGCTTTATCACGCCGGACCTGTTCCGCCTGTCGAATTCGAAAGACCGGCCTGAAATAACCGAAGGCAAACCCAACGCGCAACATATGGGTTCTGCTTTCTTCCAGGGCAGTGTTTCGTTCAGGGATTATCTTACCCTGAATATCTATGGCCGTAACGACTGGAACAGTACGCTGGTGTACAACGATGGTCATGGAGATTATTCCTATTTCTATCCCGGCGCCGACCTGGCCTTTGTATTTTCCGACCTGGCCAAAATGCCCGCCTTCATCGATTTTGGTAAACTGCGCCTGTCCTATGCACAAGTGGGCGGCGGTACTGTTCCTTACCTCACCAATACCGGCGCTTATTCTTCCTATGGTGCTTATACCGATGCTTATGGCAATACGGTATTGCGTTATGGCCTGAGCAGCGCTACCCTGCCCAACCTGGCCTTAAAACCGGTGAGCAATTCCAAAATGGAAGCAGGCATAGAAGTGAAAATGCTGCAAAACAGGCTGGGCCTGGATGTTACAGTGTACCAGCAGGATTCGAAAAACCAGATCCAGGAATTTGATGTATCGCCCGAATCGGGTGTAAGAAAAGCCCTGATCAATGGCGGGAAGGTAAGGAACCGGGGTATTGAACTGAGCATATACGGCACACCGCTGAAAATGAAAGATTTTAGCTGGGATGTGCTTTTCAATTATACACGCAATAAAAATACCATTCTGTCGCTGCCCTTCAATGCCCAAAATGCCCTGCTCGATGGCGGAGACGGTATTTATTCTGTAGCCACATTGAATGGTGATTATGGCGCCATACGCGCCAATTATGGTTATGCTTATTTCCAGGCACAGGATGCCAGCGGCAAAGACATCGATCATCCCAACAACGGCATGCCGGTTGTAACTTTCGATCCCGGCAGGGGTTACCTGGGCGACCCGGTTATTTTATATCAACGAGCCGGCACGTATAATCCTTCTATTGGTCGCGATGCACAACCAATTGTTGGCTCAACCCAACCCGATTTCCTGGGAAGCATCCGTAATACCTTCAACTATAAAAGAGTAGCCCTGAGTATATTTCTCGATGCCAAATTTGGCGGCGATGTATACTCCACTACCTATGGCTACGGTTCGCAATACGGCATGCTGCAGCATACCCTGTTTGGCCGCAATGCCGCCCTGGGTGGTCTTTCCTACTATAGTAATTCCAATTATAATGGACAAGGCCCCGGTATGCGCAACGATGGTATTTTACCCGTGGGCGTATTTGCACAGGGCACCATCATTCCTGCTTTTGCCAGCGCCGACGGGGCTGAGCACGATGTATCGGGCATGACGGTAAAAGAAGCCTACGAAAAGAACTATGTAAAACCCGTGGCCGCCGCAGATTATTACGATGCTACCTATGGCTGGAGCGCCGGTATCAGGGAGGCCAGCCTGTTCGAATCGTCCTGGGTATCGGTTCGTGAAGTGGCCGTAAGCTACGACTTACCCGGTTCATTAGCCGAAAAAATCAGGATGAACAGCCTGCGCATTTCACTGGTGGGCCGCAACCTGGGCTTTTTGTATAACAGCGCCCCCGACCATGTGAACCCCGATAATCTGAGCTCAACCAGCGCCGGCGCCTTTGTGGAAAACGGGGGTACGCCCTATTTCAGGCAATATGGATTTTCAATTAATGCCAGCTTCTGATAACCACTATTCATCTGTATAATTAAAATAATTATGAGGAAGATATTCATACTGGCTGGTTGGGCGCTCACGCTTTTAATAAGCGCCTGCAGTCGTGATGATTTTGCATCGTTAAACACCGATCCCGAAGCCATTCAGCGCGAAGCTTTGGACGTAAAGAACCTCTTTCCCATTGCAGGCATTGCCATGCACGGGAACGATTTTGAAGCCTATTACGATTATCACCGTAATATACAATACTGGATAGGCGCCTGGGTACCCCTACAGGGCAATGGTGTCATCATCACCCGCTTCAGAACGCCGGTTACAGCTTCCAACTATCCTTACCGCTACGATAACCTGTATTTCAGGGAAACCATTGGTGTGGGCGGCGCTACCTTCGAAATGCGGAACGTAATCGATAAAATGGACCCTTCCGATAATATCAGGTTCCAGCACATCAGGGCCATCAGCTATATACCCCAGGTATTTTCCGCCTTTTACCTGAGCGATATATTGGGCAGCATTGCCTATTCCGATGCCTTCAAAGCCCGGTATACCGATCCGCCGGTATTAACGCCCCAATACGATACACAGGAAGCCCTGTTCGATACCCTCGACCGCCAGTTGAAAGAAGCCATAGCCATTTTGAAACAGGACTTTGGCGTACCCCAGGAAAAACTGGGCATCAACGATATCTGGTATCACGGTACAGGCGAAGAAGCCACTAATTGGATCATGGCCGCCAATGCGCTGCGTATGAAAATGGCCATGCGCATTATGAAAAGGAAGCCGCAGGCAGCCAAAGCCATCATCGATGAGGTGCTGGCCGATGACGTAGGTCCCATCGATAGCCGCGCCGCCAACTGGCTGTTCAAAGGCGGGCCCGGCGTGGCCGATGGCGGTAACTACGCATTGGCTACCGGCATATCAGGTCAAAAAGCCCTGGTAGACTATATGTACAAAACAACCGATCCCCGCATTCGTAATATTTACGAGAAAGTAGAACTAACAAAAGACTCATTCGATGTGTACCAGACAAAAGGTGTTATTGCACCCGGCGAAGTATACCAGGAGTACAGGGGCCGTCCCACCAGCCCCGATGCCTATACCGAACCCGACAAGAAGTTTTACTTCGATTATATATATGGCACCACTTCCTACGTGTCGTACATACAGGCCGGACTGTTCAATTCGGCCATAGCCGACGGTCTTGTTAACTACCCGGTTATCACCTATGCCGATGTATGTTTTATGCGCGCCGAACTGGCCGCGCGCGGTATTACCACCGAAAACCCCGCCGAGTGGTATTATAAAGGCATCGAGGCTTCCATTGCCGACTACGACGAATACGGCAAAGACGCCAGGGTGAGCGGGTACACGCCTTTTACACCGGAAGAAGTACAGGCTTATATAGAGCATCCCGATGTAGTATATGATCCGGTCAAAGGCATAGAACAGATATGTGTACAGCAGTATATCAATTTTTACCGCAACCCCAACGAATGCTGGGCCCTGATTAAAAGAACCGGTTATCCCAGCCAAACAGGCCAGGTATTCCAGGCTGAAAAGATCAGGAGCGGTGGCGTAGAGGTGATCATGCCAAGAAGGTGGAGCCTGTTTATTCCTCCCGTCTCCGATCTGAATTACGAGAACAAAAGAAAGGCTATCGAGGAAATGCAAAAAGATCCACAATTGGGCGACCTCACCGATATCAGAGGAAGAGTATGGTGGGATACAAACTAAATCAGTATACTTACAGATCGGGGCCAGCCCGATCTGTAAGTAATTAAAAACTGTGGTATGAAAAGATGGTTGTTATTGGGCGCATGTTTGCTTTTTTTGAAGCTGGAAGCACAGCAGCTGCGGGCTATTCCTTTAACTACGGTGGAAGGAAAAAAATACCATCTCTCCTGCATTCAACAACCTTTAACGGCCATCGTATTCCTGGCGCCCGATTGCCCCCTCAGTCAGAACTATACGCTTGTTTTGAACACATTGCAATCCGCTAATGCCGGCGCCGTGGCCATCGTAGGCGTATTTACCGGAACCGGTTATTCCCGTAAAGAAATAACTGATTTCAGGGAAAAATACAAAACCCGTTTTTTACTGGCCCGCGATGAAAAGGGCAAACTGGCCCAATTTACACAAGCCACCGTTACACCGCAGGTATTCCTGTACGATAGTACGGGCAACTTGCTGTACAAGGGCGCCATCGACGATTGGGTGGTGAACCTGGGCAGAAAAAAACAAAAGCCCGAACAACAGTATCTGCAAAACGCCATCAACTGCTACCTGAACCATACAACCATTGATCCCTTTGAAACAAAAGCCATAGGCTGCTATATAAGCCAACAATGATTATGCGCCCATTTTTACTTACCTTATTGCTGATATTGCTGCAGTCAGGTATATACGCACAAACTTTTTACGACTTACAGCCCCTGCTGCTGAAAAAATGCGGCACTTGTCATAACCCGGGCGATGCCGCCCCCTTTCCCCTTTTGACATACGAAGATTTTACCAAACGGCTTGCTTTCATCAGAGATGTGGTAAGCAGTGGTTATATGCCGCCCTGGCAGGCAGATACCGGTTATTCCTGTTTTGCCAACCAACGCGGTCTTACTGAGGCCGAAAAAAAACAGATCATTGCATGGATCGATCATAAAGCACCTAAAGGAAAATCCAACAAAAACCAACCCGCCATCGGCAGTACTGCCGATGGCCCCCTGCGGGGGCGTCAACCCGACCTGGTATTAAAAACCACTATCCCTTTCCTGGTAAAGGGCGATAACAATGAAAGATTTATTGAATACAAAGTGCCTTTTGAACTACCGGACGAAAAAGCCATCGAGGCCGTAGAGTTTGTCACCAACAATAAAAAGATCGTTCATCATATCAATTATGGATTTTACGATGTATCCGACACCTCCATCGATATACAGGCCGGCATTCATATCATCGACCCGCAGGAACATCCCGAACACCGCGCTGCTTTTCAACAATACAAAAGCAAAATGGTGTATTATACCGGCTGGATTCCCGGTGCTTCCACCGAATACTATCCCGGTGTATTTGGCTGGACTCTGCCCGCCCGTGGCGTGGTGATCTTTACCACCCATTATGCCGCTATTGCCGCCGACGAAGAATCCATCGTAGGCATCCGGCTCTATTTTAAAAACAAACCCGTTGAAAGGCCGGTACGCATCATCAGCCTGGGGTCGGGCGGTGTGGGTGAACGGGATATCACCCCGGCATTGATGATACCACCCAACCAGGTAAGCACCTATGAATTGAAAATGCGCACACCACAGGAGCAGTCGCTGCTGTATGTATGGCCACATATGCATTTCCTGGGAAAATCGTTCAAGGCTTTTGTGGTAACTCCCGATCGGGATACCATTCGTTTGATACATATTCCCCAATGGGATTTTCGCTGGCAGGAACTGTACCGGTTTAAAAAACCCCTTCGCATACCCAGGGGCTCTATCATACATATGATCGGGGAATACGACAATACTTCCAACAATCCATTCAACCCCCATAAACCGCCGAAATATGTTTTTTCAAGAGGAAGTATGAAATCGGATGATGAAATGTTTACGCTGCTGCTGATATATGTGCCCTATGTGGAAGGCGATGAACACCTGGCATTGGATGATATTGTTCATTAACAAAAGTGCGGGACCAGCAATATGGTAAATAAAGGTTTTTACAAATCATTTGCCCTGAGAGAATTCTATTTTTCCGGCCGGTTGTCAAGTACCGATCTCAGTGAACGCATGGGAAAAAGTATACCCTATGTGATGAAGCTGATAGATGAACTGCAGCGGGAAAAACTGATCGTGGAATCGGGTTATGCCCCCTCCAGCGGCGGACGACGACCGGTTACCTACTCCATACAGCCCGGCGCCTTTTATGTGTTGTCGGTGGCCATGGACCAGATCGTTACCCGCGTTGCGCTCATGGATATGAACAATCAACCGGTTACGGCCGTCAAAAAACTGGAGCTGCCGCTTGCCAATAATCCCGAAGCCATTGTGCACCTGGTAGAAAATATACAATCGGTGATTCATCATTCGGGCATCGACCGTAGCAGGATTATCGGTGCCGGAATAGGCATGCCGGGTTTTGTAGACTTCAACAAAGGCGTGAATTATTCTTTCCTGCATACCGGTCATACAACCGTTACCGATTACCTGGCCAATAAACTGGGGCTGCCGGTATACATCGATAACGACAGCAGTTTGATTGCCCTGGCCGAGTTTCAATTTGGCGCCGCCCGGCAAAAAAAGAATGCCCTTGTGGTGAATATCGGCTGGGGAATTGGGTTGGGTATGGTATTAAATGCCGGTTTGTTTCGGGGTACCGAAGGTTTTGCCGGCGAGTTCAGTCATATTCCCCTCTTTAATAATAACAAGCTGTGCAGTTGCGGCAAAAGCGGCTGCCTGGAAACAGAAGCCTCCCTGCTGGTGGTAATTGAAAAAGCGGCCAAAGGTATACAGGCCGGACAATTATCTTCTTTAAGCAAAGACTACTACACCGGCCATCCCGAAGCCGATTGGGATGCCATTGTAGCTGCCGCCCAAAAAGGCGACCGCTATGTAGTGACGCTTTTGTCGGAAACCGGATATTATATCGGAAAGGCCGTTGCTATTCTTATTCATCTCATAAACCCCGAAGTGGTGGTGCTGAGCGGGCGCGGTACCCAGGCCGGTAAGGTGTGGGAGGCATCGGTACAACAGGCATTGAACGAACATTGTATTCCGCAACTGGCAGGTAATACCACCCTGGCCATTTCTTCATTGGGTTACCAGGCCGAACTGATTGGGGCGGTAGCCCTGGTCATGGAAAATAAAGTGAAGGACCATTCCAATGCGCCATAGCTATTGGCGAAAAATGGGCAGCCATCTATTTCTTCGCTGGTATCTTCAATTTCCAGCCCGGCTGAATCAGATCGGGGTTCTTGATAATATCCTTATTGGCCTCGAATATCTCCTTCCATTTTACGCCAAACTTCGATCCTATCTTACTCAAACTATCCCCCGATTGCACGGTATATTCCTGCATATCCGGTGCCGCAGCCACCTCTATATTCAACCGCAAATCACCCGCCCGGTAGTCGGGATCAATTTGATTATAAATTTGCCATAAGGCATCTTTATCATCAGCTGAATGTACCTGGCCACCTATATACAACACGTTATCCTGTTCACTGATTGTCATCTCACCGGCAGCTTTTTGTTGGGCAGCCGAAATAAGGGCTGCATATTTTTCCTGTAGTGCCATAAAAATGATTTTATTTGATTACCAGTTTATTTTCCACCTTTTTGGGCTTCAACTCCTGCACGCTTTGCATAAGTGGCGTCAATTGCGGCCTTTTGATTTCGCCGGTAAGCGTTACCACCCCATCCTGCACGGTAGCATTCACCGTTTTATAAGCCGATAGCAGACTGTTAACAGAAGTTTGCAAGGCATTGTCGGGGGAAATCTCGGGTTGTGTGGCCATTGGCGCCGGCGCCTGTACAACAATATTGTTGACAACGCTTTTTACCCCCTTCACATTTTTGGCAGCATTTTCACTGGCGGCTTTACAGGCTTCATCGGGACAGGTGCCGGTGAGCGTTACCACCTTGTCTTTCACCGTTCCCGTTATTCCCGGATGCATAGTGTTGAGTGTGGTAGCGATCTCTGTTTGCAATTGGCTGTCTGAAGGCCCGCTTTTGCATGCAAAAACCAATACCAGGACAACTAACAGAAGTAGTCTCATGATAATACTATTTTAGTGATACAATAAGAAGCCTAAGTGACTAAAATCAATCTGAGCCTTGCAAGGGATTCTTTTGAGAAGGTGCGGAGGTAGGGTAAATATAATAAAAAAAGATAACCCTTGTATGTTTATTTGAAGACTACAAGGGTTATCTTTTTTAATACCTTCATTAGAAATCCATTTTTTCGGTGGCTACCTGTCCGTTGGCAGTATACTGCAGCTTTGTTTCAGGCTCGCCATCCAGTTTGATGAGATAATGGGCGGCTCCATTTTTATCCACCCGGTATACATGATCGATGGTCCGGTTGGCATATGCGCTTTTTACTGCAGTGGCTACCGGTGTGGGAATTTCCGATTGTCTGATGCGCATTCCCTTGGCAATCAGTTTACCATCCTTGCCAAAACTGGCAATCTGGTTAATGCCGTTTACTTCAAATTTGGCCTTGTATTTTCCTTCCTTCATTTTCCATTCGACGGTTTTGGCGTTGGGGAACTCATTTTTAAAACCTGTTTTAACCGCTGCGGGAAGGTCTTTTTCATTCATCTTGTCCTGCGCGGTGGCGGTCATGGCCAGGCATGTGGTGAACAGGGCAATCAATAGCTTATTTTTCATACATAGCTTTTACATGTATGAATCAAATAACAAGCCAGGCCTGGCAGCCGGCTGGTGATATTTTTGTACAGGCAACTTATACAAGCCATAACAGGTAGCCTGCCACTGCGCCGCCCAAAATAATTAACGCAGTATTTAGTTTTTTGAACAAAAAACTAATCAAAAAACCGGCCACAGCAATAACCATCGTTTTCCAATCTGCAATGCTGGCTTTAGCCATATCAACACAAACGGCCAATATAATGGCAACGGAAGCCATATTCACCGCATCCAGGAATGCCGACATGATGCCGGAGTTGCGAAGCCGGGGAATCAGGGGATTTAAAAAAGCTACAAATAGAAATGAAGGAAGAAAAATACCAATAGTAGCGGCCACTGCACCCGGTAAACCCGCAATTTGCCAGCCAATAAAAGTAGCCGATGAAAACACTGGTCCTGGCGTAAATTGTCCCACCGCAATAGCATCCACCAGTTCCTGGCGCGTTAAGAGACCGCTGCCCACCAGTTCTGCATCGAGAAATGCAAACAACACATAACCGCTTCCGTACAATATTGCGCCCACCTTCAAAAATATCCAGAATAATTGCATACCGGCGGGCGTAACCATCTGCAACAAAACCAATGAAAGGTCAACAGCTGTGTTTTTATTGCGCGATAGCCCATGCATCATCATGCCTGCAAGCCCGGCACCAAAAAGCACCGCTATTTCGTTTACGCCCATCAATACCAGTATGGCCGAAATAATGCCTGTTACACCCAACACAACAGTTTTAAGCGCTTTTTTGCCCAACCTGATCATCAGGGATACAATCACGCCAATGATGGCCGGTTTAATACCATACAGGAAAGGCGCCACTTCAGGCAGTTTACCGAATTGTTTATATAACCAGGCAAATACGGCGGTGATGATTACGGCCGGCAATATGAAACATACACCGACTACCACCAGGCCTTTCCAGCCGGCGCGCTCATGACCGCAGTGCATGGTCATTTCAGTGGAGTTAGGGCCGGGTATTAAATTGGTGGCGCCCACCAGGTCCAGGAAATGTTCCTGCGTAAACCACTTCCGTTTGCGCACTACCTCCTCCTCCATCATGGCAATATGCACGGCCGGGCCGCCAAATCCGATGGTGCCCAGTTTGAGGAAAAGTTTGGCAATATCAGCAAGACTGTCTTTTTCCCCTGGCATTGTTTTTATCAGGCTTTTTACATAAAGATAAAAGCCCCGCAGATACAATGATGCTGTGCGCCTGAAATATATTGCCCTGCACCCAACCTGAGCCACACAGCAGGCGTACTATTTATAAAGAAAAAACCTGACCTTTACCCGGAATTATGCATCCTAAAATTCTTTTACCGGCCATCACCCTGCTCACCCTCTTCTCCTGCAAAAAGGAATCAAGTACCGAGGGCAACGCACCACCCGTCACCGGTACCGTGGTGCTCAATTTTCACCACATTGTGAAAGACAAAGTGCTGAACTTCACCGATACCTATAGCAACGACCACGGTGAACAATATACCGTGGAGGGATTTAAATATTATGTGCACGATATTCAACTCATCACCAACAAAAACGAACCGGTCGCCGTTTCTTCTGATTATTTTTTGGTAGATGAATCAAAAACAGCTTCCAAAACCATTACCCTGGCAGCGCCGGTCAATACATACAGCGCTGTTTCCTGGCTATTGGGTGTTGATAGTGCGCGTAATGTAAGCGGCGCCCAAACCGGCGCGCTCGATCCCGCCAACGGTATGTTCTGGACCTGGACCTCCGGTTATATCATGGCCAAACTGGAAGGTCATTCGCCGGCTTCACCCCTGAGCCAGCAGGTATTTACCTATCATGTGGGCGGTTTTAAAATGCCTCATGTCACCTATCGTACTATTACTGTTCCCTTACACGACGATATCAATGTAATGAAAGATACCACCATTACCATCGGTTTGAATGCAGATATTAATAACTGGTTCAGCCGTGTGCACGCCATTCGCATTGCCAGCGACCCGGCCTGTCATTCGCCCGGCCAGTTGGCCAATGATATAGCCGATAATTACGAGGGAATGTTTTCTCTTAAAGAAATTTTCTGAGCTTTTTTTGACCACTTTCATCACTTCCACTTTTTCTCCCTTCACCACGCGCACAAAATACACGCCAGCCTGCTATCATGGCAGGGCGGAAAACCGGCCAAACGATATATGGCTTTTTTACCTATATTCAAGGGCCACAAAACAGCAGGCTATGATCGTAAGAAAAACTCTCGGGCTGAAAGAAATCTATGAATTCGGCGGCCATCATTTTACCTGGCTGATCACCTGGATGCTCATTGTTTGCACCCTCTATTACTTTACCCGCTGGGAATGGATGACCATTCCCTGGTTGCCCCTTTCTGTGATTGGCACCGCGGTAGCTTTTTATGTGGGTTTCAAAAACAACCAGGCCTATGGCCGGCTTTGGGAAGCTCGGAAAATATGGGGATCCATCATCAACAACAGCCGCTCCTTTGGCGCTATGTTGAAGCATTTTGTGACCAACGATACCATGGGTGAAGAAGCGCTGAAACAGGCAAAGATAAAAATGATACACCGGCATATTGCCTGGCTGTATACCCTGCGGGCACAATTGCTGATGCCCACGCCCTGGGAGCATGTGAGTTTACGGTGGCGTTTTGGCTCCTTCAACAGGCGGCGCCATCACCAGTTGCTGGATATACCTTATAAACAGGAATTGGCCGAAATTGCCGAAAGGCCCTATCTCGATACCGAAGAACAACAATCATACGAAGGTGTTGCCAATAAAGCCACCCAGCTCATCGACCGCCAAACCGCCGACCTGGCCCGGCTTCACCGTAAGGGTTGTATGAATATGATGCAGCATATAGAACTGCAACGCATGCTGAACGGCTTTTATGATGAACAGGGCAAGGCCGAGCGCATCAAACGTTTTCCCTTCCCAAGGCATTACGGCAGTTTTAGTTTTGTGTTCGTGTGCATATTCGTGTTCCTGCTGCCATTTGGCATTGTGGGCGAATTCAGCAAACTGGGCGAGGGTGTTTACTGGCTTTCTGTTCCCTTCGGTGCCCTCATAGGCTGGATATTTGTGATCATGGAAATTGTGGGCGATTATGCCGAAAATCCTTTTGAAGGATTATATAATGATGTACCCATGTTATCAATTTGCCGTACAATTGAGATCGATCTGTTGCAAATGCTGGGTGAAAAAAATGTGCCGAAGCCCATACAACCGAGGAATAATATATTGATGTGATTACCATTCACCGGTGTATACAGCAGGCTTCGGCGCCATTCTGTTATTTCTGTACTTTTAAATCCACCGTCATATATCCCCTGTTGTTATTTTGAGAGCGGGATTTGACGAGGACAATGCCATATTTCTCGGCTGAGGTTTTGAAAACAAACATTCTTCCGTCTATCAACCCGATCGTTGTTTCAGATTCTGCACCGGCGCCGTCGTACAAATCCTTGATCTCACTATAGGATGTAATGGCGGCAAAATCGGCCGGGGTGATGCTGGTAACCATTTTGATCTTTGTAGTGTTTCGCACAGGCCAGTTGGCCATCATATCATCTGTTTTATTATAAATGATATTGATCACATTGGCAAAAGTGGGCGAAGTGACATTGTAGGCGTTGCTGGAACCACTGTAAAAGACCACCAGGTCAACCCCGGCGCTTTTAGCGGCTACTCCGGCCAGCTCATACACTTCGCCGGTGGTGGTATTCAGGAAGTGACCGGCTTCTGTACAATTTTGCGCGCCCCATTTCACATCAAAAAACTCCGAAATATCCAGTTCATGCGCACGGTTCACCTGCAGCAGGTAAACATCAGAACGAATCACATTCCCTTCTGTATCCATCACTTCCAGCACAAACTCCAGGGGAGTGCCCACATCTGCATCTTTTGTTTCATAACTGAATTGATAGGCATCGTGATAGGGATCGGTAAAATTTTCCTTACGCAGGCTGGTCAATTCTTCATTATTCAGGAAAGTCCTGATGCTGCGCAGAGAAATATCTGAATGTATGTCCACATCAAATTGCACGGTTTCCCCTGCCAGTACTTCGGCCGGCGCCGTTGCAGGGATGTTGATATCGATCTTTGCGCGTGTCGACATCACATAAACCGTATACTCTTTAGCCAGATAACCAATGCCATCCTGGTCAAAAGCCTGTACTACGAACAACAGGCTATTACCTACTTCAGCATCCCGGATGGTATAACTGTAGTTAAACTGTATGGAATCTGTTCCCGCCGCTATATCTGAAGAAGTCAGCTCCTGATCATTCAAACTGACAACGATCTTTGTCAGGGTAATTTTTTCCGGCCGGGCTATGGATAATTTCATATCCACAGTTTCCTGCGGATACGATACGGATGGCACCGTACTTACACTACGTACCTGCAGCACAGTTTTAGGCGCCTGCGAGGGCAAATCGTTGCTTTTGTTACAGGCGAGATAAAACAATGCCAGCATACAGTGCACGCAAATGGCAATTCGTTTCATATTGTAGAGTTTAGGTCGTTTTAATTTATTTTACCAGGAAAGGGACCACTGCACTGGCTACTTTCCTGTTGGCATTATCTCTTACAAATACATATAACCGGTATTTGCCGGGTGAAGACGGCGCTTTGAATGTGATGGCCGCTTTTGTATTATCGGTTATTAAACCAGGTATGCCATCGGGTAAACTACCATCTGTGGCGGCAGTAGCTTCCTGTATAATGATCCATTCATAGCTAAGCACATCATTGTCGGGGTCGGTTGCCGTTACAGAAGCCGTGTGCCCGGTGGAGTTCATCGCCAACTCTACCGCATCTTCTGCTTTTTTCCCATCCAGCAACATATCGGCGCGGCTGGCAATCACCGGCGCCCGGTTGGCGGCATAGCTGCCGGTCCAGGCATATTGCATGGCGTCTACGGCAGCATAGCTATACCCTTTTTTATCAAACAGGCCATACCAGTTCAATACCTCGCCATGTCTTTGATACCCCCACAGAAACACAAAAGATCCCAGGCAGCCTTTGTCTTTATTGGGGGCTATATGTTGCTGGTAAGCATTCAGGTAGTCTGTTGCTTTTTCGGTACTGGTTTGTTCCACCAATCCGCCCCAGGGAAGTATGCGGGAAGGCTCGGGATTCATTTGCCAGGTGCCACGCGGACCAAACTCTGTGATCATATAAGGCTTCGTCCACCCGGCGCTTTGCAGGTTGCCTAACACGCCCGGCAAATTAGGTGCATAGGAGTTTATACTCAAAATATCAATGTGCGGGGCCTTGTTGATAATATTCGTGATATGCGCCACATTCGAACTGGCCAGCGCCGTGGTGGTGGGATGGTTGCCGTCTGTTTCATGGATCATCTTTGCAATATCATTAATGGCGTCCCAAAGTTTTACATTGGTGTAATATGCTTCCGCTTCATTGCCTATCGACCACAACAGCAAAGCGGGGTGATCTTTAAAACGGTTTACAACGGCCTTCATTTCGTCGAACTGGGCTTTTACGGCTGCTGTATTATTGTAATCAAAACCATCCACCTCCCTTCTCAGGTACAGTCCAAAATTCACGTAAAGGCCGGCGTTATAGGCGCTGTCCAGCACCGCCCTGGACATAGCCGATACACCGTAGGTACGAATGGTATTGGCGCCATATTTTGCGGGTGCAGAAAAAAAATCATTCGTGGCGGCGCCTTTCACATAAAAATCGTTTCCGTTTACCTTCATCTTCCAAACACCACTTTCCTGTACGACTTCCACCTTAGCCGGCGGATCGGGATCAGGATCTTCAAAAGATAAAACAGGAATTTTATAATCGTCTTTTTTGCAGGCGCTCATCAGCAACATCAACACGCCATATAGATAGATCTTCATACAATTATTTTTTTGCGGGTACAGTTAATATTTGTCCGTCTTTAAGAAGTTGATACTTCAATACCTCATAGGGAACTGACTGCACGCTGGTGTTGCCGTCGATGGCCATGACCGCCGCGGTAGCAGCCGATTGCCCCAGTATCATGTACACAGGCTCCATTCTGATGGTGCTGTAGGCCACGTGCGAAGCAGACAGGCAAACGGTCACCAGCAGGTTGGCGCATTCTTCTTCGCGTGGCGTGATGGAATAATAACTGATGGGATAAGGTACGGTGGGCATAAAAATGGTTCCTTCATTTTTCAGTTTGCCATCGGTATCTATTACTTTCGACACAAAATGACAATCCAGGGCATACGACCCCAAACCAATGGCATGACTGGCGGTAGTACGGTTTTCCTTGCGCACATTTTTTTCTGTCATTACAAAACTGCCGAGCATTCTCCTGGCCTCGCGTACATAGATCTGGTAAGGGAAATTACCCGAGTCGGTGAACTCATCCTTAGGCAATCCCCAGTCCTTCATTTCGTTCCGGATATGTTCCGGCACGCGCGCATCATTGGCCAAAAACCAAAGCATGCCCAGGGCATAGTCTTTGTGCAACTGCTCTATCTCTACACGCTTTTCATAATCTGCTTCGGCATAGTCGTAGCTGGCGCCAAAAAAGTCCAGGTGGTTGGTATCAGTTTTCCTGTTGGGCATTGGCGTCAATGTAATGATCTGTTGCAGGGTTAGCTGGGGATTCAGCGCCAGCGTGCGGGCCAGAATCTCGTACCACAGCGGGTTATAGTTTTTGGGTTTCACAATGGGCACCCTGTTGGCGGCATCGTTGGTAAGTGTAAGACGATAACAATAAGCCTGTACCCTTTTATCGGCCTCACCCTGCCTGGCCCATGGCTTTGCCCATACATATGGCAGCAATCCCGATTTGGGTTTACCGGGTTTTACATAAGGATCCACATTAGCTATCTCGTAATTGATACGCATGCCATTCAGGGTTTCGCCATATTGGTGATTGGCTTCGCGGCCAACGGTATACGATACACCGGCCTTCGCCATCAAGTCCCCTTCATAACTGGCATCGATGAATATATAGGCCGTAAGCGTTTTGCCATTATCGAGCGAAATGGTTTCTATACGGTTTTCTTTCTTCACCACCGGCTTCGACAAATCAAGGCGGTGCTGAAACAATATGTCCACACCGGCCGATTTGAGCATATCCAGCATGATCTTTTCCGCCACAGACGATTCATACACCCACTGTATCTGGCGCTCATCATTTTTACCCTTGTAGGTACGCTTCAGGGTAGATTGCATATAGGCGGCGCGTCCCTGGTTTTTCCAGGCCGACGAGTCGAGATAATACTGATAAATTCTATGATAGAATTCTTTGGCTACCCCTCCTACCAGGTCGTTCCTGTTCATATCGGTAGCCGTGAGACCCGATGTGGCCAGGCCGCCCACATGATTGTTCTTCGATAGCAAGGCTATCTTTTTTCCCATCCTGGCCGCCTGTATGGCAGCCATAACGCCCGACGCGGATTCACCATACACACAAATATCATAGCTAAGCTGACAGAATGAAGACAACTGAACGGTACTCAACAAACTAATAACAAATACTATTTTTTTGATCATGCAATTATTTTTTTAGTAACCTGTGTTCTGTGGAAAATTATCAGGGCCCATATTGATGACCTCCGATTCAGGAATAGGCCATCTTACAAAATGCGGGTTAGCCGGTAAATTGGTTCTTCCGGCAATCGATGCTGGTATCTGCGGATCGCCTGCATAGTTCTTTACCTGGTCGATGAGTTTACCCAGTCTTTTCAAAAAATACCAGCGATCGCCTTCAAAGGCCAGTTCCCTGGCTTGTTCATCCATAATATCCTTGATGGTGATGGCGCCGGTAACCGGGTCATTGCCGGCCCGCTCCCAGGTTTTGTTAAAATAATACCGGGCCAGATCCTGGTTGCCTTTGCGCAATGCCGCCTCGGCGCCTATGATATAGGTTTCGGCCAAACGATACAGGATCACATCTTTATACCCGGTTGTTTCAAAGGGCATCCTCGTCCATATATCGCCATATTTGGTACAACCGGGATACATGTACCTGTTAACAACACCACTCTTATACAAGGGGAAATATTCACCGGGCTGTACGGTAGTATTGCCATATGTAATGGCTTTATCGGTAGTATTTTTATAGCGGTGCACATAATAGGCCTGGTACCTTTTATCTTTCTGCTGATCGTATAAGGAAAACAGATAAGGGCTTGGAAGACATCTTCCATAGGTATAACCCCAGTTCTCATAAGAGCAGGCAAATTCTGCGGTACCGCCAATTTCAATACGATAAGCGGCAATAAAATAGGCTGCAAAATAATTGCCCCTTGGTGTTGCATTCGACAGGTTGCCACCGGCGTTTTTGCTCCATTGCTGCACCAGTAATGCTTCCTGGTGGTTCAGGTCTGCCGCATTGAATACATTATCCAGTTCTATCAGCCTGTATACACCGCTGCCCTCTATCTTCTCCACTTCGTCCAGGGCGGTATCCCAATCCTTCACCCAAAGTGCAGCCTTGGCTTTTATATGACGGGCTGCGGCCTGGTTGAAACGGCCAGGTTCGTAGGAAGCCCAGTCCAGGTTTTGTGTAGCATAATCAAGGTCTTCGTAAATCAACCCGAACACATCGGCCTGCGAGGCGGCTCGATATTCCCTGGGAGCATCGATATTTTCCGGTGTGGCAGGTTCTGTGTTTAACCAAATGCGGTCGTAGGTACGGTACAACAGGAAATAAGCCTGCGCACGAAAACATTTTGCTTCGGCAATCGAGCGTTTTACGTCGGCCGCATCGCCCATTTTTTCGCCCGCTGCAATGATCTCATTGGCTTTGCCAATGATCTGGTACATGGTTCTCCACATAAACCCAACCTGCGCGGCAGAAGGACGCAAATAATTGGGATCGTAAATACCATAGAAGTTCCCGGTTCCGCCATTGGTCACCGCCAGATCGGTACCACGCTCCAGCGCGAAAATGGTGGCATTTTCTGTATCATTGGCATAATACCTGAGCAAGGCATACAGGGCATTCACCGCCAGTTTCAAACCCTCGGGTGTACTGTAGATATATTCAGCAGAGTATTTTGTTTCGTTAGTTTCGTCCAGTTGCTTTGTGCAGGATGCCCATAAACCGGCAGCCAAAGCAATGACGATGGCAATTTTTTTCATACAACAATTTTTATAAGGATACATTTATACCGAAAAGAATAGTTACGGGTTCGGGGTAGGCACCTGCATTTTGCTCGGGACCATATGCATGTACATCGGTGTTTGTCCAGATATTATTCAGTGTAGTATATGCCCGCAACCTCGACAAGCCCAGGCGGCTGATAAAGCCCTCCCTGCCAAAATCGTAGCCCAATGTTACATTGCGCAAACGGGTATACGTGGCATTCTCATAAGCCAGTGCGGAAATATAAGCGGGAGGCTGGTTCATATTGGGAGCAGGCGCCTCGTTCGATGGGTTATGTGCTGTCCAGAAATTTCTCCTGATGCCATTGCGTTTACCGGTCATATCGCCGCCATTGGCAAAAGTGGCCAGGTAGGAATTGTATAACATGCCACTTTTGCTTATATACAAATCGGCGGAGAGACTCCAGTTCCTATAAGTTACCTGTGTGCCGAATGAACCAATCCATTTGGGATCACGTTGCATGATCACACGGTCATCTACAGTAACCTGGTTGTCGCCGTCGATGTCCTTTACGCGAATGTTGCCGGGTTTGGCCGTTGGCATATGCGAAGAAGTAATATCATCTTTGATTTGCCAGATGCCGTCAAAAGCATAGTCATAGTACACATTCATGGGCTGGCCAATAAACCAGTTGTTATTCACATCGTTGTTGGGTTTTCCGCTGGCATCTACCGTACCGTCTATGCGTTCTATCTTGTTGCGGTTCATGGTGTACATGAGGTTAACACTCACGGTCCAGTCTTTTTTCTGCAGGGCAATGACGTTTATACTGGCTTCCAGGCCGCGGTTGCGCACCTGGCCCAGGTTCACGATCTGCCTGGCATAGCCCGATGTTTGGGCCAGCGCCCTTTCCACCAACAGGTCGGTCGTTTCGGTATTGTACAGTTCTACCACACCGGTGATGCGATCGTGCAGAAAACCAAAATCGATGCCCAGGTTGGCGGTAGTGGATGTTTCCCACCTGAGGTTGGGATTCCATAATATGGGCCCGGGTAAATAACCGTATACCGCAGTGCTGCCAAACTCGGTTATATACCGGTCTGTTAGTCCCAGCGTGGTATAGGGCGAAATGCCCTGGTTACCCACCTGGCCATAACTTAAACGCAGTTTCAGGTTCGATACCCATTTGCTCTTGTTCAGGAAAGGTTCTTCAATTATGCGCCAGGCAGCAGAGGCGGCAGGGAAAAATCCGTACTTGTTGTTTTTTCCAAACACCGATGAACCATCTGCACGCATGGCTATGGAGAACAGGTATTTGTCGCGAAAATTATAACGCAACCTGCCCAGGTATGATAACAGCGTACGATCGGCCAGTTCCCAGGTGGGCAAACCGTATTCATTGGCCGACCCAATGCCGTTATACCCGAGATCATCATTGGGAAAATTCGTTCCATTCAAACCCAAATTCTTCCAGGTAATGGTATTGATGCTTTGCATTAGCGTGGCATCGAATACATGATCGTTGGTGATTCGCTTGTTGAAGTTGAGTATATTTTCCAGCAGGTAGTCTTTATTGAAACTAACACCTACCGAGGCTACACCATTGTTGTTACGGCCGGTGGTATGTTCAACACCGAGGTAGGAATTGGAATGCATCACCCGGTCGCTCATACTACCGTTAATGCGGTAGCTGATGCCTTTGGCTATCTTCCAGTCAACAAACATATTTACCAGCAGGCGGTCGGTTTGATTGTTGTTGTTTGAGTTCCTGATATTCCACAAAGGATTATAATGCGATTCACCGGCTTCTGTTACATCTTCCCGAAGGCTGCCATCGTCGTTATACACTTTTGCCAGCGGCGGCATGGTGATAAAGCTGTTGAAACTGCCGTCCACCATCCTGCGCCAGCTTTTGGTATAGGAAATATTCGAACCAATGCTGACGGTCCTGGTAAGCTTGTGGTCGATATTAAAACGCCCCGTCAGCCGTTTAAAATCCGAAAATTCTACCAACCCATCCTGGTAAAAATAACCGAGGCTCAAAGCGTATTTTGTTTTGTCGTTGCCAGACTGTACAGATAGGTCGTGCTTATGTTGCAGGGCGGGACTGATCATCAGGTCTTCCCAGTCTACCGATTTGCCTGCATACAGCACCTCCAGCATCACATCGCTAAAAGCCTCCGATTCGTCGTAATATCCGTTGGCATTATAAAAAGCTTCTTTTCTGTAGGCGGCCCATTCCTCCCCATTATAGAAACTGAAATTCCTGTTAAGCCGCTGCTGACCGATATAGGCGTTATAATCAATCTTCATTTTCCCGGCCGTTCCGCGTTTGGTGGTCACCAGAATCACGCCATTGGCCGAACGGGCGCCGTATACCGACTGAGCTGCTGCATCTTTCAGCACTTCCACCGAACTGATGTCACTGGCATTTACATCGTCGATGCTGGCCATGGGCACGCCATCCACGATAAACAAGGGGCCATTGTCGCCAGAAAGCGAGCGGCGCCCCCTGATCAGTATATTTGAACTTCCACCCGGGGCAGCGCTGCCCATGGTTACCTGCAAACCGGGCACGGCGCCACGTAACATTTCGCCCAGGTTGGTAGAGGGTATTTTATTGATGCGTTCGCCGGATACAGAGGAAATGGCGCCTGTAAGATCTTTTTTGCGCTGCGAACCATAACCTACTACCACTACTTCACTCATTTGCTGTTCCAGCGACTTCAGCACAATTTTTACCGCATCTTTCGCACGCACTTCCTGGTTCACATAGCCCACGGCTGAAATAAGCAATACCGCATTATCATCCTTTACAGTTATAGAAAAGGTGCCCGTAACCGAGGTGGTAGTGCCGTTACTGGTGCCTTTTTCTATAATGCTTACCCCTTCCAGAGGCTGGCCATTGGCATCGGTCACCGTTCCCTGTACGGTATGATCGGCACGTTGGTTTTCGCGCCCCACAATCACTACCAAACCATGGTTCATTTTTTTATAAGAAAAAGAAGTGCCGGTCAGCAAACGCTGCATTACATCATCGATGGTGGCGCTGCTGGCCCGTATATCTATCCTGTTATTGTTCAGCGCCACACTGTCACTGTAAAAGAAGTGGTAGTCGTAATGCGTTTCAATGTACTTCAATACAGAAGAAATGGTTCTGGACTTGAGATTCAGATCGATCCGCTGCTGGGAAAACCCGTTAAATGCAAAGGTTTGGAAGGTTGCAAGCAGGATCACCGTCAGGGTTAATTTCATTATCAGCAGTAGTTTGATAAATAAAAATCCCTTACCTGGCCGGGCAGGGCAAGCAATTTTTTGCATAAATTTGATTTGTTAGTTAAATGCAGCAGGCAGCAACAGCCACCTGCTGTGCGCTAATCTGGCGGAAAATGGTCGTAACATTTTTCGCCATTTTTGTTTTATTTATTTGTTTTTCTAAAGATGGTTACATTGTTTTTGTCTAACCGGTAACCGAAGCCTGCCACCATGCTGAAAACCTCCAGCACTTCTTCCAGGCTTTCATGCTCGAACTGACCGCTGAACCTCCTGTTGAGCAATCTGGTATCGGCAACATGGATACGCACATTGAACCATTGTTCCAATTGCGGAATAAGATCCGCCAGACGCTCCTGCTCAAACACGATGCGCGATTGCTTCCACTTCGTTTCCACCAATGCCGAATCTTTTCCAATAGGTTTTACCCTTTCAAGAGCTATAGCAGCCGTATCCTTATTTTTAACCACTACCTTTTCATTCGGTCGCAGACGAATGACCTTGTTACCCTGTTTTTTCAAAGAAATATCCACCGAACCACGAATCAACGTGGTTTCCGTATTTTCTTCGCCGCTATAAGCCCTCACATTAAAGGCTGTGCCCAATACTTTGATATCAATGGTGCTGGTATGCACTATGAAAGGCCGCAGCGAATCTTTCACCACATCAAAAAAAGCCTCTCCCTCCAGGTACACTTCACGAAGTTGCTGGTTGTACGACCGGGGATAACTCAGTTTTGAGTTACCGTTAACAATGACCCGGGTACCATCAGGCAAAACCAGATGCGACTTCAGGTCTTTTTTTGTTGCCAAAGTATGCAACGGTGGTTCAACCGGCTTTTGCCAGTACCACCACCCCAGGCTGAAAGCCAGTATGACCGCTGCTGCTACAGCAGCATACTTCATGTAATACAGCTTTTTACGCGGTGTAGTTATACGATCAAGCACCCGGTGTAAGGAAGCATTCACGGTTGCTTCCTGCACTGCCACATCTACTTTTGCATTAAATAAGAGTTCTACTGCAGCATGGGCTTCATCGGCATCGAACGATTGCAACAATTCCTGCAGCACCTGCTCCTCGGCAGGTGTGATCTCGTTGTTCTTTTTCTTGATAAGGAGGGTTAATAGCTGATTGTCGTGCATAGTATCATTGTCTGATACTATAGGCACATATTTTTAACCGGTTCCCTAAAAGATGGTCAATTTTTTTTTGACTTGTAGTAATGCTTGAATTCCGGCAGGCTGTTCTTTAACACCTCGGCAATTTTGTTGACTGCGATACATAGTTGTGCATCAACGGTTTTTACGGAAATTTCGAGCAGTTCGGCCACTTCGCTGTAACGAAGGTTCTCTTCTTTTACCAGCCTGAAAATAAGTTTGCATCGTTGCGGCAGACTGTTGATGGCCTGGGTTATTTTATCCAGGTTTTCCTGCGCTATAAGAAATTGTTCGGGGGTGTGGATCTCAAAGTGGAAGTCATCGCCTATTGCATCGAAAGACGGCGTTTTATCGCGGGCGATGCAGTTCAGGCTGGCATGTTTAACGGCAGTATACAGGTAATGCGATACATTTTGGATAGCAGGCAGGTTTTGACGGTTGTTCCAGAGTTTCACAAATACATCTTCAATAACTTCTTCACTGCGATGTGTGTCTTTTATTATGGAATGGGCGAAAGAGCGTAAACCGGGGAAAAAATATCGGTACAGTTCTGAAAAAGCCAACTCGTCATTATCTGCAATGGCTTTTTGTAAATATAGCAGCCTCTCGTTTTGCATTAGGGATAAAGCGTGAAAGTAGGAATTTTTTGGGTGAAATTGACTTTTGATACCAATGATATCGGGCGAAGGCATCCCCTGTTTTGCATGCATTTGACGCAGAAATACCCTTTTATAGCTATTGTATACCGGGTGGCATAGTACTAATTTGCGCGCAATTTTTTTGGTATGAATAAGTTGTATCTCCTGTGCACCTGTTTTTTCTTCTGTTTTTTTTCGGCTAATTCACAAGGCGTTTTTGAACTTTGGGGGCTGACTGAAAATGGAGGATCAGACAATCTGGGCACCATTTTTAGCATCAATACATCAAATGGACAATTTACATCGAGGCACAGCCTGCAGGTTTCCACACGGGGTTACATGCCGGAAAGTACTGAACTGGTGGAATATAATGGTAAATTCTATGGAATGACGCAGGGTGGCGGAACTGGGGAAGGAGGCGTTATTTTTGAGTGGGACCCCGTAACCAATGCCTATACATCAAAATTCAATTTTGTAGGTATGACGGGCTGTACCCCGCTGGGCAGCCTTACGTTAAGTGGTGGCAAGTTTTATGGAATGACCCGCAGTGGTGGTAACCTGAACCAGGGAGTGATATTTGAATGGGATCCACATACTAATATCTATACTAAAAAAATAGATTTCAGCTATGCCAACGGCGCTACTCCCTATGGCAGCCTGGTGTCGTATGCCGGCAAATTATACGGCATGACCTACGGCGGAGGCAGCAATGGCTATGGTGTAATTTTTGAATGGGATCCCGCCACCAATGAATACACCAAAAAATTTGACTTTGATTATAACCTGGGCTCCAATCCAATGGGTGACCTTACCGTTTACAACGGAAAATTATATGGCATGGCCAGCCAGGGAGGCGACTATGGCTATGGAGTAATTTTTGAATGGGATCCCGCCACGAATAGCCCCACAAGATTATTCAGCTTCAACAATACCTTAGGCAAAAACCCTTATGGCAGCTTAACAATCGTTGACGGGAAATTATATGGCACCACCAACCAGGGGGGCAGCAGCGGCCTGGGGGTGATATTTGAATGGAACCCGGCAACCAATGTGTACAGCAAAAAGATTGATCTGACCAACGCAGATGGCAGTTATCCATATTGCACACTCACGGAATACGGAGGAAATTTATATGGCACCACCTCCCTGGGCGGTAGCGCATCGCACGGCGTTTTGTTTGAATGGAACCCGGTTACCAACGTGTACACCAAAATAACAGATTTTGAATCAGTGAAAGGAGCGCATCCCCAGAGCGGCCTCACTGCCAGCGGGGGAAAATTGTATGGCATGACCAGATTGGGAGGCAGCACAAGCTCGGGTGTAATATATGAATGGGACCCGGCCACCAATATCTATACCAAAAGGATCGACCTGAATGGACGCCAAAATGGTTATCTCCCGGGTGGTAGCCTGACTTTGGGCAATGGGAAATTGTATGGTATGACACAACAGAACGGGGACAACAATGCCGGGGTTATTTTTGAATGGGACCCGGTTCAGGTAAGCTATACCCCAAAAATTCACTTCAACTTTCCTGATGGCGGCAAACCGGTAAACAACAGCCTCGTTCAGTTCGAAGGGAAGTTGTATGGGATGACCAATGGAGGCGGCAGCTATGGCTATGGTGTAATTTTTGAATGGGCCCCCGCCTCCAATACCTATATTAAAAAAATTGATTTTAATGGCGACAATGGCAACAATCCCACGGGCTACCTTACGCTGTACAATAATAAGTTCTATGGCATGACCAGCCGGGGTGGTACCAACGACGCAGGAGTCATTTTTGAGTGGGACCCGGTTACCAATGTATTCATCAAAAAGATCGATCTGAGCAATGCCAACGGCAGTAAACCCTATGGCAACAGCCTGGTTTTACACAACGGAGCATTTTATGGCATGACGTGCTTCGGAGGAAGCAGTAACCAGGGAACAATCTTTAAATGGGACCCGGCCACCAATGCATATACCAAAATGGTGAATTTGAATACTGCCACAGGAAATCGTCCCATAAGTAATATGGTACTTTATAATGGCAAGTTCTATGGCACCACACAATTTGGAGGAACTGCTGACAAAGGCGCCATTTTTGAGTGGGACCCAACCACCAATGTCATTACCAGGAAGTTCGACTTCACTACCAGTTATGGCACAGAACCCAGAGGCTCGCTTCAGTTGGCCGGAGGTAAATTCTATGGCAGCACTTATATGGGCGGAACTTATAACTCTGGTGTTGTTTTTGAATGGAATCCGGTCGCCAACGTATATAAAAAAATAGTGGATTTAACCGGGACTAATGGAAGATACCCTTCTGCCGGCAACCAGCTATTGATGCTGCCCGCACCGGTAGCCAAAGGCTCCCCGGGAAACTGTGTAAGCCTGCCTTCCGTTACCATCAATAACAATAACAACAATACCTGGGTAGCCATTACCGACAATGACGGCCATGTGGTGGCAGAAATAAATGCCAATGGCAATGATCTCGGCATTGTTTCAGCTTCTGTATACATTCATAATGGCGATGTGCGTGAAGACTATGAAAACAGATTATATCTCAACCGCAACCTGGTGATCACACCACAGGTGCAGCCATCGACTCCTGTTGACATAAGGCTATACATTCGCGATGAGGAATTCCAGGCACTAAAAAATGCCTCCAACTCGCTGGGTCAATCATCGGGTATTACCTCAATAAACGACCTGGCCATATTCAAGAACGGGAATGATTGTGTGTCGGCGGTTCAGGAATTGGCCACCCCGATCAACACCACCATCAGCAATTATGAATTTGGCTATGTGCTTACTGCCAGCATCAACTCCTTTTCCTCTTTTTATTTTGCCAACAAAGCCTATAGCGCGCTGCCGGTAACCTGGCTTGATGTCAGCGGCAAACTTATTATTAACAGTGTCGCTTTAAACTGGAAAACCGAAGGCGAGTTCAATGCCCGCGAATTTATTGTGGAACGCAGCACCGATGGCAGCAAGTTCCAGACAATTGGTAAAGTAGCGGCAGCCAATACGCCCGGTATACACCAATACCATTTTACAGACAATGCCATTCTTTCGCTGGGCGCCTCGCTCGTTTATTACCGCTTAAAACAGGTAGATATCGATGGCAGGGAAAACTATTCAAAAATCATTTCACTGCCGGTAGATAACAGCAACCTGGTAACAGGCCTGTATCCCAACCCCGTGGAAAATACCGCGAACCTGTCCATCAATATGCGCCAGCCCGAAAAAGTTCAGGCTACTATCATTGATAATACAGGAAGGGTGGTAAAGCAGTGGCAATGGAACCTGTCTGCAGGCTCTTCCCTTCTATCTGTTGATGTAAGCAACCTGGCAAAGGGCATGTATTTCCTGGAACTGAAAGGCGCTATGGTCAATTACAAAATACGTTTGGTGAAAAAATAATCACTTGTTCACCCTGAGGCGCATCAGCGCCCTGCTGCCCAGTATCAAACCCGTTAGCCCTATCACCATGGCTACAATAGCACCTGCTCTCCCTGAGCCCGTACCAAAACCACCGGTGGTGCGGGCCAGGTGCCAGCCGCTGAGCAGCACGCAGGTGATGGCCAGCACCAGGGCCACAATAGCTTTTGTACGCCCTGTACCCGTGGCAGCACGCGCCAAAGCCATCCAGCCAATTACTACACTCACCAAACCTATTATGCCGGGTATAATGGCGGCTACCCTACCGGGTGTGAGTCCGCTTACCTGTAAAAGTACATCCAGTGTTTGCATAGTTTATTTTTTTGCAAATCTAAAATGGAGAGGTATTGCTAACCCTGCAATGAGATGAAACAGATATTTGTTGCGACGAACCAGGAAGAAGATGTGACACAACGTACAGGCACCGCACCTGCAAAAACGTGCATCTGCCGAGGCGCGTTTTTTCGGCATAGGGGGATGCCTCTCTGAAAGGAGGCAAACAACTTGCGAAACACCATTAATTTATCCGATTTTTGTGCAGTATGAAACTGGTTCAATACAGGCATTTCGATATACTACTGCTGCATGTGGCGGCATGGAGCATCGTAATCTTTTTGCCTTATCTTATTTCACGAGAAGGCATTGGTCCGCTCCCGGCACTTTTTTTCCCGGCATCGGGTATCATACATGCCATCATATTTTATACGAATTCGCTTGTCCTTTATCCCCGATTCCTGAACAAAACCTATTGGTGGTTCTATATCATTTCTGTTATTGTATTGATCTTTCTTTCGGTAAGGGTTAAACTGTATTTGCTGGCCACCTGGTTCCCCGATGCTTCGCCCGATGCCCGCTCCCATATTCTGTTTCCTTCTGTACTGGCCTTTATAGTTAGTATATTCTACAACGTAACTATCGATAAAATGCGGGCAGAAAAACTTCGGGTAGATATGGAATTAAAATTGCTGCGCTCACAAATCAACCCGCATTTCCTGTTTAATATACTCACCGGACTGGTATCCATGGCCAGGAAAAAATCGGATCAGTTGGAGCCATCACTTTTAAAATTATCGGGTTTGATGCGGTATACGCTGTATAATGCCGGCAAAACAATATCCCTGGAACAGGAAGTGGAATACCTGGAGAACTTTGTAGCCTTACAGAAATTGAGATACAGCGCCGATGCCCATATTGTGTTTACTATTGAACTGGAAGAAAAAGATTATCATATAGAGCCCATGTTGCTGGCGCCGTTTATTGAGAATGCATTTAAACATGGCGAGCCCGATATAGATATCCGTTTGAAGGTCAACAACGGCGTACTGGAATTCCGGGTAACCAACAGGTTTGATAAAGGAGAAACTAAAGACGAAGATTCAGGAATTGGATTAAACAATGTACGATCGAGGTTGACGCTGCTGTATCCCGGCAGGCATAACCTGGCCGTTCATGAACACAACAACACCTTCAACATTCATCTGACATTAAAACTATGATGCGTTGTATAATCGTTGACGATGAACCACTGGTACGCGAACTGCTGGAAGACAATATCAGCCAGCTGCCTTTCCTGCAGCTGGTGCGCTCCTGTTCTGCAGCGCCGGAAGCTTTAAAGACGCTGCAGGAAGAGCCAATCGATCTTATTTTCCTGGATATTCAAATGCCCCGCCTCAACGGATTGCAGTTCCTGCAATCACTAACCCATCCACCTTTGGTGATCATCGTCACCGCTTACGAACAATACGCCGTAGAAGGTTTTAACCTGCAGGTGGCAGATTATATTGTAAAACCATTCAGCTTCGAGCGCTTTGTAAAAGCATGCAACCGTGCTCAGGACCTGTTCCGTTTAAAACAGCCCTCCCCTGCCGATCATTTTTTTGTAAACGTTGAATACACACTGGAAAAGATTGTTATCGCCGATATCGACTATATTGAAGGCGATAAAGACTATATACGCATCTATCTTTCTTCAAAACCCAAACCCGTACTCACCCGCCTGCCGCTAAAAGCCATAGAAGCGAAATTACCCACCGGCCAGTTTATACGCACTCACAAAAGTTACCTGGTAGCCGTTTCAAAAATCACTACTATCAAAAGAGACCTGGTATGCATTGGCGCCTCCGAAATACCCGTAAGCGACAGTTTCAGGGATCAGGTGAATAAACTGGCAAACGGCTTCCGCCTCAAATAAACAATTTACCCGTCCAATCATTCGTTTGAATGTTTTTCCACGCCTGGACGGCCAGGTGCATGCACATTCTCAACACTTTGTTATTTTTGCCTCATGGCGCTGAAACCCAAAAAGCAGGCAATAGGGCTGTATCAATTGGTATTGGACATAATCAGGAACAGGTTGTCGAGGGTTCAATACATTATTCTCACGGCAGTGATCGTTGGTGGTGTAGCCGGGATGATGGCCGTATTGTTAAAAACCTCCGTTCATCATGTACATCAATGGGTGAATACATTTAGTGAACGACGATTGCTATTTCTGTTTTTTCCCGCAATTGGACTGGTACTGACTACCTGGGTCATCCATCGTTTTTTCAACGGTTATATCGAGAAAGGCATCGCCATGGTGCTCAAGTCCATTGCCCGGCGCCATGCCAATATACCTTCCCGCAACAACTATGTGCATTTTGTTACCAGCGCCATTACGGTGGGTTTTGGCGGATCGGCCGGTCTGGAAGCGCCCATCGTGGCCACAGGCTCATCGTTAGGGTCTACCATGGGCAGACTGGGCAAAATGCCCTATGCCGACCGCATACTCATGATTGCCTGCGGCGCGGCAGCGGGTATTGCAGCCGTTTATAATGCGCCCATCGCCGGTGTGATCTTTGCCATTGAAGTATTGCTGGTAGATACAGTGGTTAGTCATTTTGTGCCCCTCATTATCTCGGCCGTGATGGGTGTATTGTGCTCCAAGATTTGGGTGGGTGATGCCAATATGTTCAATTTTACGTTGACGCAAAACTTCAACTACCATTTTGTTCCCTTCTATATTTTGTTTGGCGCCATCTCGGGTTTTATTGCTTTGTATTATGCGCGTACCTTTCGTAAGGTAGACAAGGCCGTTCATGGCTGGCGTCTGAATTATTATGTAAAGGCATTGGCAGGCGGCACCCTGCTGGCAGCCTGTTTTTTGTTGTTTCCACCCTTATATGGTGAAGGTTATTTAAGTATGACGCCTTTGGCCAAAGGCCGTCCGGAAGATATTGTACCGCAGGTAAGCTGGGCCGATAAAGTATCGCCCGATGCACTCATGCTTTGTTTTTTTGCCCTGGTATTCCTGCTGAAACCCGTGGCCGCAGCCATTACCATTGGCTCGGGTGGTAATGGTGGCAATTTTGCGCCTTCGCTATTTGTGGGCGCCTTCTGGGGTTTTGTTTTCTCACGCCTCACAAATGTTACCGGTTGGGTGCAACTGCCCGAAAGCAATTTTACGCTGGTGGGTATGGCAGCCCTGCTCAGCGGTGTCATGTATTGTCCGCTTACGGCCATATTCCTTATTGCCGAGATCACCAATGGCTATGGTTTGTTTATCCCGCTCATGATCGTGTCTTCCATCTCCTATTTTATTGTGCGGCAATTTGAACCGTTTTATATGGAGATCAAAGAGATGGCCATGCGCGGACAGATTTTTACACACCGCAGGGAAAACAATATCCTTTCATCCCTGCATGTGCCCGACCTGGTACAGCACCGCGATCGCAAACTGCATATCAACGACCCGCTGGAAAAAATGATCGATCTGATACAACAGCCCAACCTCAATAACCTGGCGGTAGTAGACGATGCGGGAGTGCTGCAGGGCATCATCGACCTGAACGATATCAGGAGCATACTGGCAAAACACGACCAGCCCGTTCATACCCCGGTAAAACAATACATGCATGCGCCCCCCGATACGGTATACGCTACGGAAAACATGGTAGCCATCATGAAAAAATTCGATGCTACCCAGGCTGCTTACCTGCCGGTGGTGCAGGAAAACAATGAGTTTATTGGCTTTATATATAAGGCCAGTTTGTTCGACCTGTATCGCCAAAAACTGTCTGTACACAGGGATATTTACGAAGAATAGGAACCTTATTGGAAATATGGGAAAATTGTATTTACTTTGTAATACAAAGTGCTTTTGCTCGTTGACTTACATGGTATAAACAATAGTGATGAAGACATTTGTGGACGATACATCGATTGTTAAGAAGATCTGGAGCACGACAGATATAACCCTGTTTATATTTGCCGGCGCCGCTGCCGAGTTTGCATTGAACAAACAGGTAGACTGGCTGTATTTCACCGGCAAACTACCCGCCGATCCCATAGGTCGTTTATTCTCTACCGTTAAGTACGCACGTTATATCATTTTTAAAGAAGAAAAACAGGCCATCGCCTCCATCAACAAGATCAATATGATTCACCAGCAGGTGGAATCGGCCCGCGGTTTTAAAATCACCAATGAGGGTTACCAGGATGTGCTGTACATGCTCATCTATTATTCCATGACCGCTTTTGAATTACTGGAAAGAAAATTAACACCCGAGGAAAAAGACGAAATGGTGAACAGTTTTGCCCGTATAGGCCGGCACATGCATATTCGCGATTTGGCCGATAACTACAACGATTGGGAAAAGCATTACGAACAGCAGCTAACCCGGAATCTGCAAAAAAGTTCGTTTACCAACAACCTGTTTCAGCAATACAAAAAACACCTGGGCGCCTTCCGTTATTTCCTGCTGCTGGATATACAGCGTGTGCTGGTACCAAAGCATGTGAACAAATTGCTGGGCCTGGGCCGGCCGCGGCTGGTGCCCTTGCTGGTGCCTGTGTACCGGCTGCTGCGCAGGTTCAACATCCACAAACAGCTTATCCTGATGATGGTGCCCCGCCCATACGTTAAAGATGTACAGGCCATGGATCGCCCTGACTTTTAGGGTGGCCCCGCGTTTGCATAACTGATGGCAAAGCTACACATATGATCGAGCATCATGTCATCAACGGGAAAAACGTTTGGGTAGAAGTGGTGGAACAGCCTGCCAACCGGGAAAATCCCAACACCATTCCAACGGAATATTTTACAGCGCGTTATTACCTGGCTGAGCCGCCGGAGGGCAATGCCGAATGGATTGTAGACGAAAAAGGCGACCCACAGCTTTTTGAATCGCCGGTGGCCGCCCTTACGTTTGCTACAAAGCAATTAATGCGCGGGGGTTAGTTTACGGGCAGTACCCGTAAATATCGTATTTCCACAGGTCCCAGCAACCCCGATTCCCGCAAATATTTTTCCGATCCCGGTTGATCGAATTTTTTTACATTGGTTTTTGTACGTTTTTGGTCTTGGGGCAATTTGCTGTCCCCTATCAGGCGGTTGGGCCAGCAATTTACCACTTCTACCTCCAGCTGGTTTTCACCGGCCCGTACATGGTTCGTAATATCGAACTGGAAGGGCGCACACCAGCGCACAGGTAATTGATGACCATTGATGCTCACCGATGCCATTTCCAGCACATTACCCAGGTCAAGCACAACACGTGTGCCCTTCAAATTGGCTTTGCTTACCTTGAACGATTTGCCGTATACCGCCGTGCCGGAATAATATTTAATACCGGGGTCGCTGAAAGCAGTCCAGGATTGTAATGTATCTACCTGTATCTGTGCCGGACCGCCCCAGGCTGTATCAAACCGTAATTGCCAGCTTCCGCTCAGGGTTTGCACGGCATTGGGTTGTTTACTACTGATGGTACTGGTTTTTCCGTTTGCCCAGGTAATGGTATAATTACCCGGCTGTTTTACAATGGCAGCAATACCCTTGCTGGTGGTAAACAATTCCATAGCGCTAACATCGGCCTCTGCCAGGTGCTGGCTTACCGATTTTTTACGAAACACAATAAATTTCGATCCCTCCGGTTCAAAATAGAGCGGTATAATGATGCGGCCGTTTTCTTCACGCCAGGTAACAATTTCCTGTATCTCGCCGGTAACAGGGTCCCACAATTCAGGCACCCTGCCACTTACCCTGAATGAACATTCCACGGCCTCATAACGATCGGGCAAAGTAGGATCGTAACGATATTCAAAATCGTTGATCCCTTTCTTACCAAAACGGTTGCACACAAAATAAATATCTATATCCTTGCCGGTGCGATGTATGTAATCGAGTGCCGCTTTATCGTGCGTGCCTTTGAAACTCAGATCGGGCAGCACATTCATTTCTCTTAACACAGCGTTTACATCACGGCCATAAACCACCCTACCCTTACCATATTTGTTTTCGGTTACCTTCACCCCATCCACAGCGCCCCACATGCGCGATGCTATGGCATTGATCTCCTGGTCGGCCTGGGGGAAATGTGTCAGCGTATTGGACTGTACGGGGCGTGGTGCTATAATGGTCAACCCTTCTTTTACCAGCAATTCCAGCTTTTTCAATAATTCCAGGTCAATGGCCTTTTCGTTGGGAAGTACCAGCAAACGATAGGTGGTGCCATCCGGAAAATACAGTTGGTTGTTTTTGACCGATACCTTGTTCAGCAGTACATCTTTTGAGCACTTATCCCAGTCGTACCCAAAATCCAGGTCTTTGATATCTTCTTTTATAAATACAAACGACGGCACATCATCTCCATAATAATACAACACATCACCTACAAACAGTCCCTGCGATAACAGGTAACTGCATCGGTTGAGATAAGCGATAAATTCACCCGATTGCTTCCACCAGGTAACATTGGGGTTCAAATGCGTGCCGGCAAAATATTCATTGCCGGGCAGGCCAAATTCTTTGGGCGAAGAAGTGAAGGTATGCCATACAATCCTGTTCACGCCGGAACAAAACACCCGGTCTATATTGGCTTTCAATTCCCGCGGTGTACGCTCCCATTGCGGACCGATAGAAGTGGGTCCTTCAGCGCCCACATATCTTTTACCATTGGTATGCGCCACGCTGGCGCTTTGTTTTACCACCAGCCTTTCATCATCCTTGATGCGATGGGTATTGGCAGTAGCCCAAAACTCACCCTGCGGAAAATCGTTGATGGCCATCACCTTCAACGCATCCACCGGTGCAGAATGCGGTCCGCCCGATTCAGGATGTATACCCATATCGTGGGCATGCGCCAGATCGCTGAACAATTGATAATGATAGGTGGCAATACAATCACCCACGGTTTTTCGGTAATCCTGTAAAAAACGATTGCTCACATCTACATTCTCCACTACCCTGCCGGCCAGCACGGGCAGATAAGGGAAAATATCATAACCCCTGAACTTTTTAAACTCGGCGGGAAAATTATTGGTCCAGCCTACATTGCCCATCTCCCAGCTATCGGTTTGCAAAAAATGTACACTGTTACCTGCACTTTTAGCCGTTTTTATAAGCGGTACGATCACATCATCGCTGAACTTTTTAAAAGCCTGCGGGTTCAGGTGATCCAGCGAAAGACCGCTCCATCCATCGCTGTTAGTGGATGTGCGGGCGCCGGTACAGGTCCACCCATAGCGTACAATGGTCCATTGGCCTTTGGGTGCATCCCAGGTCAGTACACCATTCTTTACATGTGCAGTAATATCAATGATGCCATCTTTTTTGATGCCTTCATTTTTCTCTGCACCCGGTCTTTCTTCCCGCAGTTTATACAAGGGATAGGTGCCGCGGAAACCAAAACTCTTATTAAAAGTTTTGATAGTCCAATGCATGATGGCACTGTCTTTCAAAGGAAGGCCGGCCGGTTGTTGAAAGGCCTGCACCACTATGTCCTGGTACATCAGGTTGCTGTCTGGTTGCGGCAGCGGAATGTTGATGCGTCGTCCGCCTTCCACTACCGTATCGGAAAAAACGATCTTCTTCAATGCCAGTTCCGGCGTAATGGTGGGACCGCCGGGGTTCCAGCCGCTTTGTACATTTACACTCAGTTCTATACCCAGCCGGTCGGCTTCTTTTACGGCATGTTTATACAATTCCATCCATTCGGGGCTCATAAATACAGGACCAGCCTTTGTTTTATGCGCCACAGTGTAGTTGGAACTGCCTGCATCTACAATAGAGGCGCCGCCATAACCCTTTGCTTTCATTTCCTCCAGGTCGCGCGTGATGGATTCTTTGGTGGCCATACTGTTCAGCCACCACCAGTAACAGCGCAGTCTGGCTTCGGCAGGTGGTTCCTTAAAACCTTGCTGCATCTCGGGGTACGAAATGTTGTCGGTACTGCTTAGTGAATAATCCGGTTTTTGTGCAATCGAAGGTACACAGGCCAGTATACCCGCTATACAAATTAGGGTCCTTATCATCATGATTCTATAATAACCACCGGGATAGTGATGATCACTATCCCGGTTTGTTAACAATTACCATCCGGTGTTCTGTTCAATTCTTACATCTTTATTGGCATCAATCACCAATTGTGGAATGGGCCACAGGTTAAAATTACTATTTAATGTGGCGGCAGCTTCAGGCCAGTAGGCATATTTTTTAATGCGGTCAACGGCAATGGTGCCGCCCATACGCAATAAAGTATTCCAACGGCACTCTTCATAAACCAGCTCGCGGGCGCGTTCATCCAGTATCAGTCTGAAATTATCATCTACGTCGGCCGCGGTTACTTTATAGGCGCATTGGGCGCGATCGCGTAGTAAATTGATATCGGCGGCTGCGCCGTTTTTGTCGCCACTGCGTTGTTTAGCTTCGGCGCGTAGCAGGATGGTTTCGGGCAAACGAATAAAATAATCATCACGGAACAGGTTGCTCATATTCTCACCATCTGCCACGCCGGTATATTTATCGGTAGCAATTTTACAGCTTATGGGATAACAAAGGCTTTTGCTGTTGTCGTTGGCATACAATACCGACCAGGGCACGGGCTGGCCGAAATAAGGCGATGTAGGCACATTGCCAATGATATTGCGACGGAAAACGATATCGCTGTTCCGCATATCATCGGCCCACTGGCCGCTGTAAATGCTATCCCTGGTATACATGGTAGGCATGATTTGCGATATACCGCGGCCGCCCACATCTTCCAGGGTGCCTGTAAGATGCTGCGGTGCGCCATCACGGAATACCGGACCATAGGTACGCGAATAAGGCAGTTTCGACCTGCTGTCCTCTGTGCGGTAAGCCTGATAGTCTATTTGTATGGCCCAGATGCATTCCTTATTGCCATCCTGGTAGTTCACATTATCTTCCTGGAACAGGTCCCAGTATACATTACCCTGGGCTTCATCCTTACGGGTACCATAACGGTCTTTCATCAGCGAATAAATCCCGCCGTCTATCACCTTGTTGCCATACTCGATCGATTTGGTGAAGGCCGCCTGTGCGGCGCCACCATTGTTCTCTGCGGCCAGTTGAATACCCAGGGCCAGATATAGCTCGCACAAATTATGTTGCACGGCTCCGCGAACCAGCCTGCCACCGGCTGCGGTTATTTCGGGTATATCGTTTTCTATGGCCTCCAGTTCATCAATGGCATATTGATACACTTCCACCCGGCTGGCGCGTGTATAATCGTAGCGTGCCACCCTGGTTACATCTGCCACGATGGGCACGCCGCCAAACAGTTCGGCCAGGTTACGGTAAGCAAAGGCGCGGAAGAATCTGGCCTGGCCAACGGTATAGGCCTTATCCTCGGGCGATGCCCAGGAAATATTGGGTAAATCGGCGCTGGCAATAGCCAGGTTGGCCTTGGCAATGATCTGGTACCACGAACTGAAAGCATTGTAAAAATGGTTGTGATTGGCATTGATCAAACCATAGTTATTGAAGGTATTGTTACGCCTGATGCTGGGCACATCAAACATATCGGTGCCATTACCCCTGAACACAAATATCCAGCCTTCCTCGTTGGGGTTGGCCCACATATCCCGCAATTGCGAATAAATAGCCACCACCGCCTGGTCAATCTGGGCCGAAGTGGTAAAGATATTGTCTACTGTATAAAAGGTTTCCGGCCTGGTGTCCAGAAATTCATTATCTATTTTGCTGCAACCCGCTGCGCTCAATAACAGCATCAACAGGAAGCTATATTTACTATTAATTATTTGTTTCATGTTGAACGGTGTTATTTTTAAAAACTAAGGTTGGCGCCAATGGAATACGAAGTTGGTACAGGCAGGGTGTTCGATTGCACGGTAGTACCTGTTTCAGGATCGCCCCCCACCCATTTGGTAAAAGTTCCCAGGTTGCGGCCGGCAATAAATACCCGTAGCCCGTTGATATGGCTGGCTTTTAGCCAGGTACCATTGAAGGTATAGGCAATCGACAAATCCTGTATGCGCACAAACTGCCGCGACTGCAAACCCAGGAAACGGCTGTCGCCCGAAAAATAAGCCGAAGGATATACATTGCTGGGATTTTCCGGTGTCCAGTAGGGTTTGGAAATGGAATTGTCGTTGAAGCGGCCGGTACCTGATGTCATGAAGGCAAACTGGTTGCTCCTGAGATACGTATTATTACCGCCGAATATACCCGATACCATCAGGTAAAAATCGAACTTTTTATAACGAACCGTATTGCTCAGGTTCAGCCTGAAATTTTCCCGTTGATAACCCAGTATGGTGCGGTCATCGGCATCAATTTTTCCATCGCCGGTAATATCCACATATTTAGGAGCGCCGGGAGCAGCACCGGTCATGGCAATATATTCTTCATCTTTTGTTTGCACAATGCCATCCTGTTTAAAACCGTAAATAGCGCCCAGTGGTTTGCCGATGAAGAAATTATTGGCAATATCATCGTCTTCACGTCCGTCGTTGTTTTTGTCTTCTTCGTACAAATGCACCAGTTTGTTGTTGTTCTTCCAGAATGTGAGCTCTGAATTCCAGCTCAAATCACTTCTTTGCAGGTTCACCGAGCGGATGGTTAATTCCACTCCGGTATTATTCACCTGTCCCAGCGAAGAAAGCTGTTCTTTAAAACCGGTCATAATAGGAATGGTGCGCAGAAATATCTGGTCGGTGGTTTTAGACATGTAAATATCCAGGTCTACAAAGAGCCTGTTGGCTAACCAACCCGATTCGAAACCAAAATTGGTGGCCGCTGTTTTTTCCCATCCCAGGCTGGAATTACCCAATGTGTTTTGCACCAGTCCGTAAAAGACGGTACCCAGTGCATTGGAAAACTGATAGCGAATACCACCTGAGGAACCGTTTTGTACCTGCGACAGCGTGGCATAGGGGCCCAGTCCCTGGTTGCCGTTCTGTCCCCAGGAGAACTTCAGTTTCAGGTTGGTGAGCGGAGTAAAGTTTTGCAGGAATTTTTCACCCGAAATACGCCAGGCGCCGCCAATGGCCGCAAAATTGGCCCATCTTTTTTCCTCGCCAAACACCGAGGCGCCATCGCGCCGCCACGAAGCCGTGATATAATATTTATCGTTGAAAGAATAATTCACCCTGGCCAGGTACCCAATATTCGAACGTTCGTAATTACTGAGGTTCACCCTTTGCACAGTGGCCTTCGATAAACCATGAATGCCCAGTGCTGTATTGCCATTGGCGGCAAAATTGCTGCCGCTGGTTGATACCTGTTCAAATTTAAGATGGTCTCTGGTAGCCACCGCGGTTACCACAAAGCGGTGATTGCCCAGTGATTTTTCGTAAGTAAGAATATTATCCAGTACATAACTCCTGGTAACATTGTTCATCAGGGTTCCATTGGCATTCGATAACAGGCTTTGTACCGAGGCGGGATCGTACCTGCCTTCAATGCCCGATCCTTCTCTTATATAATACCGCTCATAGGTAAATCCGCTGGAATCGCGGCGCTCCTGATTGTTCAGGAAATTTAACCGGTAACTTAATCCTTCAATAAAAGGCACTTTTACAATAACATAGTTGTTTAAACGGAAGGTATTGGCAATGTCACTATTGTCCCTGGTGCCATCATCCACGCCCCATAGTGGACTGATCTGCGATTGGGTATAGGGATATTTTTCCAGGTTACCCAGCGAATCGCGGTACAATACACCATAGGGCGACATAACCTGGGCGGCGCCGATATTGGCAGGAAGTCCCGAGTAATCTCTTTTCGACCAGGCAGCATCCACACCCAGTTCCAGCCAGGAAGTGATCTTTGTATTCACCTTGCCCATGGCTGAAATGCGCTTGAACTTGTCTCCTACTATGATGCCTTTATTATTGTTGAATGAGCCCGATAAATAATAGTTCACATTCTGCGCAGCGCCCGATACCGATACGGTATAATCCTGTATCATGCCGGTTCGGGTAACCAGTTCCAGCCAATCGGTCTCGCGGCCGGCATTGTAATTCGCCAGCTCCCCTTCTTTCAGCCAGTCGATGGTGCCCGGTGCATATTTGTTTTTGGCATTCACCACTTCAATCCATTCGGGGCCCTTCATCATTTCGGGTTGGTTTTGCCAGCGCTGGAAGCTCAGTTCCGATTTTACATTGATCACCGGCTTCCCGCTTTTGCCTCTTTTGGTGGTAATGGCAATAATACCATTGGCCGACCGGGAACCATAAGTAGCCGCCGATACCGCATCTTTCAGGATGTCGAAACTGGCAATATCATTGGGGTTGATATCGCTGATAGAGCCCAGGTAAATAACACCGTCCAGCAATATCAGGGGGTCGTTGCTGCCGCTGATGGAACGTTGTCCGCGAATGAGCACCGAAGGTTGTCCGCCGGCCGAGTTCACAGGTCCCAGGTTCAGGCCGGCCACATTGCCACGCAAGGCTTCCAATGCATTCAAATTGGGCATCAGGGAAAGCGGTGAACCTTCCACTTTTACGCTGGTAACCGCCCCGGTAACTTCTTTTCTTCTTGCCGTACCATAACCTACTACCACCACATCATTCAATTTGGAAAAATCTTCCACCAGTGATATGGTCACATCGGTGGCCCCATTCAAAGGATATTCTACCGTAACATAACCCACCGATGAAATAACCAGTGTGGAATGGGTGCTTTCCACGTTCAGGGTAAATTCGCCCTGGTCGTTGGTATTGACCCCGTTGGAGGTGCCTTTTTCCTGCACGGTAGCCCCTGCCACCGGTTGTTTTTTGGCATTCAGCACCCGCCCATGTACCCTGGCCCAGGCAGGTGTTTTGCCCTTGCTGACAATAACGATCAGGTTGTCGTTTACCAGTTTGAAGTCGAGTTTGGTATTGCCCAATAATTTTTCCAGCAGGTCCTTAACCGGTTCGTTCCTGGCATCAACGGTTACCCGGGCTTCACCCTGCAACAGGTTATCGTTGTAAAGAAAACGGTATTCTGTTTTCTTTTCAATTTCCAGGAAAACATGGCCCAATGTAGCATGCTGAAGTTTTAGCGTAACCCTGGTTTGCGAATGAACATTGGCTGCTACTTGCAGACATAAAACGCAAGTAAGAAAGAATGTCAATTTCATTGCCAGAAAAATTTTCCTGTATTCACTTCCGGGCACGCCCGTACCCACAAGTTGAATTATTTTCATAACTTGGTATTGTGATGGTTAAAAAATAGAAGGCACAGCATAGCTTTTCCAGGAGACATGCTCATGCCATCTTGTTTTAGCTGTTAGCGGGAAATGCGCCACATTTCCCGTTTTTGTTGTATGGTGGGATCTTACGTAATGTGGGGCATAAGCAATCGTTTTTTACGTTAGTTAAAGCAGTTCTTACTCAATAATGGTTACAATATTTTTCTTTTTATCGAGTTTATAACGGAAGGGGTACGACATACTCATATAGTCCAGCGCATCGGTGATGCTTTCACTACTGAAAGTACCGGTAAATGTTTTCGACAAAATGGTGCTATCCTCCACTTTCAGCGTAACGTTGAACCACCGTTCAATATCGTTTACCAGCTCCTCAAAGGTTTTGCTTCGGAATATCAGCTTATTGTTTACCCAGGCCGTTTCGATGATGGCGCTGTCGGCAGGCTCATATTGTATAGAGGAAAGCATGATAGCCGGTCTTTCCTTTACAGGCACATTCGAAACACGGGTGGTATTTTTTGGGGGTTCAACTGTTTTATTAGCTACGGATATCTTGTCTCTCGGTTTCAGGATCAGCTTTTCCTGCGGCCGGTCGGGAAAGGTTACTTCAATAGCACCTTTGATCAGCGCGGCTTCCGATACTTCATCGGTGGGATAGGCCTTTACATTGAATACCGTGCCCAGCACTTTTATATCCATCTTGCCGGTATGAAGTATAAAAGGTTTGCCGGCATCGTGCGCCACATCAAAATAAGCTTCGCCGGTAAGGGTCAGCTCCCTGTTCTGGCGGCCATAATTTTCGTCGTATTTGATGCGGCTGCCGGCATTCAGCCAAACCTGTGTACCATCAGGTAATTCAATTTTTGATTTGGAGCCGTTGCGGGTAGACACCACATTTTTTTGCGGCGGCGTGGGTTGCCTGAATGCATACCACCACCAACCAGCACCCGTGGCCATTATGAATAGGGCGGCTACGGCGGCAGCATACAATTGCATACGTCTTATCTTCCCCCTTCCTGATACCCGTGGCAGGCCGCCCATTCTTTGCCGCACCCTTTCCCACGCATTCAGCATTTCATCTTCACCGGGTGCTGCAGCTGCGGGCAGGGGCAGGTCCCAACAGGCATCTATCTGTTTCACCAGCTCCATATCATCCGGAAAGGCCGACAGGTGCTGGCTCAGCTCCAGTTGCTCTTCCGGTGTGGCTTCGCCGGATTTGACGCGGGCTAATATGTTCCAAAACCTGCTTTTTTCCATGAGTGGGTGCGTGCTGTACTAAAGACCGGAAAAAAGAACCCATACCCTGAAGCGATGGAAAATTTTTTTTTGAAATTTATTTACCCAGGCGGTTCACCTGGCTGCGCCAGGCTTCGGAAGGAAAACGGGCCTGCAGGGCCTCTCCTATTTTGCGGAGGGCCAGCGACATTTGCGTTTCCACAGTTTTGAGCGAGATATTCAGCAAATCGGCGGTTTCACGGTATTTTAAACCTTCTTCCTTTACAAGATGGAAGATGAGTTTGCAACGGGGCGGCAGTTCATTGATGGCCGACCGTATGATGCGGATATTTTCTGCAGAAATAAGAGAAGTTTCGGGATTGGTAGTTTGTATGGCATCTATGCCGAACACCACATCATCTAAACCCACCACCGCCTGGCTTTTTATTTTCTCCAGGTAATCCAGCGCCCTGTGTTTTACCGATACCAGCAGGTAATAATTCAGTTTTTTGATGGCCGGCAATACTTTCCTGTTCTCCCATAACTTCACAAAAACATCCTCTACAGCTTCTTCGGCCGGCTCGCGGGTTTTGAGAATGGCCTGGGCAAAAACCAGCAGGCGGGGATAATAGGATTTGAACAATAAATTAAATGCTGCTTCATCATTCGATTCTGCAATACGCAGACAGAGTTGTTCTATGGAAGCAGTCAGCATGGCGATGAAGTGAATTTACAAACACAATGTACGGTTTTTACCGGCTTTATTTCCTTGTCATGATAAAAGAATAAATGCCTTTTATCATTTTTTCGCTGATGGGTAGCGCTGCATTTCCATAAGCAGCCATATTTTCACTGCGGCCGCCGCTCACAATTCTGAACACATGGTTCATATTATCGATGAGCAATAAAGTTGCCTGCGCATTGGCTTTTGCCAGCCGGTTGGCTTCTTCAACCGGTACCTGTATATCATTCGTGCCCTGAATGATGAGTACAGGTATGGTCAATCTGGCAATATGTTCTGCCGGATCGTATTGAAACCAGTTGATCATATAAGGCTGCACAGTGGGACGGAACAAGGCATAGAGATGCGCCTCTACATCGGTCACTGTTTTACCCGCTACAAGGCTGTCGATAATGGCATAACACCTGTTTCTGATGGCCTCCGGTTGTGCTTTTAATTGTTCCTTCAACACTTTATAAGCCGGCTGTCCGGGGCCTGCAATGGAGATAAGTCCATCGGCGCCATGTGCTGCAGACAAAATGCCGATCAATGAACCTTCGCTGTGTCCCAGTATATACACTTTATTGAATCGTTTGTCTTTCTTCAAGAGCTCCATCCAATGGGTGGCATCCTGCACATAGGTATCGAAGCGCAATTCGGCTTCCGAACGCGCGGCCGGTTTGCTTTCGCCAATTCCACGTTTATCGAACCGCACCGAGGCGATGCCCTTTTTAGCCAATGCATGCGCCAGCAGCTTCAGGCAATCACCGCTCAACCCCGGCTGGTTACCGTTTCTATCGGTAGGACCCGATCCCGCTATAATAAGTACAAGCGGCATGTTTTGCTGAGTAGCCGGTATGGCCAGCGTGCCCACGATAGTACCGGCAGGCGTGGCAAGTTGTATAGGTTCTTCTTTAAAAGTGCTGTCTGCAAGCGATTGGCTATAAGCAGTAAATGACTGTACGCATAAAAAGCATATGAATAATACCGGGCAGAGACGTTTCATGCAAGGGAAGTTAGGGGATTTTTGATTTTCCAGTGCTACTCTGTTCGCAAACTTTTACTTTAAAGGCGGGAAACTATAGAAACAACACCCATCTCCGCAACATTGTTCACAAACCATCCAAAAAATAAAAAAATTACCAACAAAAACCCTTCTCAAAAGCGCAAGGATAACGCTTCCCCCATACTATTTATTGCATCAAAAAAATTTAGTGCTGAAAAAAATTTTCAAACCGCGGCCCTTCTTATTTTCGATGCCTCCTTCGCAATCACCAACAAAAAAACTGTTTCAATATGGGTTCTTTCATCCTCCATTTCAAAGACATCAACCATTCCCATTTACCCCTCGTAGGGGGCAAAGCCGCCAACCTGGGCGAACTCTCCCAGGCAACAGGCTTACAGGTACCCGACGGTTTTTGCGTTTCTACTGAGGCCTACAAAAAGATACTGTCTGAAACACCTTTAGTGAATGAATTATTGGATCAATTATCCCACGTGCGGGCCGAAGACCGCCGGCAAATCAGCGAGCTGGGCGCCCGCATCCGGCACGCTATTGAAAACATCCCCATCCCCGATGCAATCAGCAATGAAATTGAACCCTACGAAACCACCTCTTACGCCGTCCGCTCCAGTGCTACCGCCGAAGACCTGCCCTCGGCTTCTTTTGCCGGCCAGCAGGACACCTATCTCAACATCATCGGTAAACAGTCCATCCTGCAATACATCAGCAAATGCTGGGCATCGCTGTTTACCGACCGGGCCATTACCTATCGCATTCAAAATGGGTTCGATCACCGCAAAGTACAACTGGCCGTCGTGGTGCAAAAAATGGTATACCCGCAGGCGGCGGGGACTATGTTCACTGCGGACCCGGTAACATCAAACCGAAAAATAATTTCTATTGATGCCAGCTTCGGCCTCGGCGAAGCCCTGGTATCAGGCCGGGTAAACCCGGATATTTATAAGGTGCGCGCCGGCCACATCATCGACAAAAAAATAGCTACTAAAAAACTGGCTGTTTATGCGCTTGAAGAAGGTGGCACCGTTGAACAGGAAATAGCCATGGAACAACAAAACATACAGGTGCTGTCTGATGACCAAATTTTGCAGCTGGAGCAAACAGGCAGAATAATAGAAACGCATTTCGGCCAGCCACAAGACATTGAATGGTGTTTGGCAGACGGTACCTTTTACATTGTTCAAAGCCGTCCCATCACCACCCTCTTTCCCGTTCCTGAAGCCAACGACTCAGAAAATCATGTATACGTGTCTGTGGGACACCAGCAAATGATGACCGATCCCATTAAACCCCTCGGCATCTCCATTTGGATACTAACCGGCGGCCGCCCCATGTTCAAAACCGGCGGCGGCAGGCTGTTTGTCGATATCACGATGGGGCTTTCATCGCCGACCGGCCGGCAAAACCTGCTGGATGTATTGGGCCACTCCGATCCGCTGATCAAAGATGCATTATTAACCATCCTGGAGCGCGGCGATTTTATAAAAACCAACCCGGATAGCAATAACATGGGCACCATTGTTAAAAGTCATAAAGGCATGTCGTCGGCAGATATCCTGGCAGAAGCAGGCGACGATCCGGACATTGTTGAAAAACTGATCAAAAGCAGTGAATCCTCACTGGCAGCACTAAAACAAACCATTCAAACCAAATCAGGTGTGGAAGTGATTGAATGCATCCGGGAAGATCTGCGGCAACGCAGCCAACGCGCCACCGACCATCAAAATCTAAACGTGATCATGGCTGCTGTGCATGCCTCTGCCTGGATCAATGAAAAAATGAATGAGTGGCTGGGAGAAAAGAACGTAGCCGATACGCTTACCCTCTCTGTGCCCAAAAACGTAACTTCTGAAATGGGTATGCAATTACTGGATGTAGCCGATGTGGTGCGTCCCTACCCTGCCATTATTGAATATTTGCAACAGGACGGCCATGAGCATTTCCCGGAGGCGCTGCTTTCATTTGAAGGCGGCCGGCAGGTATATGATGCCATCATCGCCTTTCTCAATAAATACGGCATGCGCTGCGCCGGCGAAATTGATATTACCAGAACCCGCTGGAACGAAAACCCGGCCGTACTGGCGCCCATGCTGCTCACCAATATTAAAAACAATGAACCCGGCGCCGGCAAACGAAAATATGAACAGGGAAGGCAGGAAGCCCTTAAAAAGGAACAGGACTTGCTGGCCCGTTTGCAGCAACTGCCTGATGGTGATCAAAAAGCATCCGAAACCAAACAAATGATTGACCTGCTGAGGAATTTTATCGGCTATCGCGAATATCCCAAATACGATATCGTTAGCCGTTATTTCGTATACAAACAGGCTTTATTAAAAGAAGCCGGAAAACTGGTGCAGGCCGGTATATTGCGCGAAAAAGAAGATATCTATTACCTGTTTATAGACGAATTGCAGGAGCTGATACGTACACAAAAAGCCGATTACGCCATCATCGATAAACGGAAGGAAGACTACCGTTTTTATGAGAAGTTGACCCCACCGCGTGTCATCACTTCCGATGGCGAGATCATTACCGGGCAATACAAAAGGGAAAATATACCCGCGGGCGCCCTGGCCGGACTGGCTGTTTCGTCAGGCATAGTGGAAGGACGGGCTCGTGTGGTATTAAAAATAGAAGACGCCGCGCTGGAAGACGGCGATATATTGGTTACCTCCTTTACTGATCCCAGTTGGACGCCCTTGTTTGTGTCCATTACCGGACTTGTTACAGAAGTGGGTGGATTGATGACGCATGGCGCCGTAGTTGCCCGCGAATACGGACTACCGGCCGTTGTGGGCGTGGAAAATGCCACCAAACGCATCAAAGACGGGCAACGAATTCGTGTGCACGGAACGGAAGGATATGTTGAATTACTATAGCGTTCGTCCTCAAAGCAAACATCCTGCGGCATGCAGGATGTTTGCTTTTGGTTATTGTTTCACGAATCGAATCACCTGGTTCTTTTCACCGTCGTTGTATATCAACTGGTAAATACCCGGTGGTAATGGCTGCAATGGCAGCGGTATATCGTTCAGTCCTTTTTGAACAGGTATTTGTTTCGTCATTACAATTCTTCCCGTAATATCACTGATCACGGTTTGCAGGGTGACCTGTTTGGGCGCCTCAATGCGCAGGGTTGCCTGGTTGCCCGGCACGGGGTTGGGAAAGAGGAAGGCTTGTTTGCCGGCTATCCATTCACGGCTCAGCCTGATGATCTTCGAGTAACTGATACCCCCGTTTTTCTCATCCATTTTCAAACGGTAATAACAGTTGCCTGTGGGCGCTTTATCGTCGATAAATGTAAAGGGCTTGTAGCAATCGCCCTGGGCGGCCCATACTATACCTACCTGCTCAAAGTGAATGCCATCGGTGCTGCGCTCAATAATGAAATCAACATCATAGGTGCAATCGGCTTTCCATTCCAGTTTATTGGAATTACCGAACACACTGCCCCTGAAATAGTCCAGTTCAACCGGTAAGGCCACAATACTGGCGCTGGCAAAATAGAACGATGAAAAGGAGTTTACTGTTACGGTGTATACATAGTCAAAGCCCCATGGCTCAACAGCAGCATTCAGTTTGCCCGCGATAGATTGTATACTTTCCGAGCAGGCATCATTGTTCTTGAATACCGAAATATCCTCCGGGCTCATAACACCCGAACCGGCCGTGGAGACCAACGCATCTATTTCGGTAGCGCGTACATACAAACGTACCTGTACAGGTCTTATGGGCTGATGTTCCACTTCAATGCTGATATTCCTGTTAAGGTAAAATTGGCCCTGGTTATCGGTACGGGTGGCGCCATTGTGCACATAATACCGAACGGTAATCCTTCCCAGGTCGTTGCCATTGGGATGTATTTCTGCCACGGCATGGCCTTCTGCATCGGTAAAGCTCATCCATGCATTGTAGGCATTGGGCAATTCGCCCACTACAGCCTCTTCACATACACCCGGTGTACCATGCGCTACCGGCGCCGGCACGGTGGTTAATTGGGTATAGTTGGGCCACCGGCCATTGTGTTGGTTAAAATATCCCTTGCCGGTAACGGTTCCCTTTTCCGGGTTGTATTCAAACAATACACCTTCGCCAACAAACTTACCCGTTTGAGTGATTAACATCCCATACAACCTGCCCCTGTAAGCCTGCAGCGTGTTGTTGGTAGGGCTGGCATGGCCATTGGCAAAACTGTATATTCTGGTACAGGAAACCTGTACGGGGTCATATTCAAACAGGGTTCCGCCCTGGTTATCTCCATCTCCCTGGGAGGTAGTGCCATACAGTTTATCATTCAGCAACGTGAGACCGGCTTCGGGATATTTGCCATCCACCGAACCATCAAAATCATGTCGTTTTATAATCCCGTTGATAACAGGATCGTACTCGAAAATAGTGCCATTAATATGAACGCCACCCGAGAAATTGACGCCATACAGCTTGCCATTGCAGGGAACCAGGGTGCCGGTAGGATTGATGCCCAAAGCCAAACTAAAATGTACTTTTTCTGAAAAGGTATTGGTTGCGGGGTCGTATGAGAACAGTATGCCCCCATTGTTAACTCCGCCTGAAACCGTGGTGCCATACAGCAAATTGTTATAGGAAACCAGTTTACAACGGGGATATTGGCCACTGCCATTGCCAAAATCATATTTTTTTGTAAACACATGGGTAGCCGGATCAAATTCATACAGGGTACCCACATCATCCACACCACCTAAATAAGCAAGCCCGTAGAATTTGTTGTTGTGCAGAGTTAATCCACCGTAATTTAACATATAACCAGTGGCGCTATCCATATGATGCAATGCGGTATAGGTACGGCTAGCCAGGTCGTACGAAAAGATCACGCCATAACCATGATCCCCGCCATTAGCTGTTGTACCGTATAATTTCCCTTTGTATAATGTAAGATCACCCACCGGCATATGCCCCTCACTGGCCTGGAAATAACCTTTTGCCTGAATGCCGTTAATTTGCGGATCGTATTCATATAAAATCGAATTATTACGCGGTCCACCGGAGAGGCTGATACCATAAAGCTTGTTATTATAGTAGAACATGGGCGTATACGGGTTATCACCTGGCGCTCCGCCAAAATTCACCTTTTTTGTGTAGGTGTTCGTGACGGGATCGTATTCAAAAAGAACACCCTCACCGGCATTTCCGCCAAATACGCAGGTACCATATAATTTAGTTCCATAACCAATCAGCGGTGTTTGAATATAATAACCGCCCGAAACCGTAAGGTCAATCTTTTTAACCAGGGTGCCGGTAGCCGGATTGAATTCATAGATCAGTCCCACCCCGTTGGCGCCACCACTTTCAGAACCACCATAAAATTTGCCATTAAAAAGTATAAACCCGCCAAAGTACAGATCGCCGGCCCCTATGTCTGCAAAATCGGCCTTTTGCACCAGGGCATTGCTTTGCGGATCGAATTCAACAATGGTGCCGCTGTCTTTACTGCCACCATGCCTGCACACACCATATAGTTTATTATTATACACGCGTAACGGGGCGCGCAAATACCAACCCGTATTGCCAGTATGTAAACTGGCATTTTCTTCCAGTACACCTGTAGCCGGATCGAATTGAAACAGTGTTCCTTTATCGTGGGCACCACCATATTCGGTAGTCCCATATAACCGGCCATTCAACAAGGTAAGTGCATTTCGGGGATACCGCCCCTGCGCGGCAGCAAAATCATATTTTTTAACCAATTCCCCGCTCGCGGGTTCAAATTCAAACAATATCCCCTTATCATCGCTACCGCCATATTCCGTAACGCCATAAAATTTGTTATTACATAATGTAAGATGCGTAACACTACCGCGGCCGCCTATATTGGCCAGTTCGGCACATTTCCTGTATGCACCGGTGGTAAAATCATACTCGAAAATATACCCCTCCAGATACTTGCCGCCGGAAGAGGTGGTACCATAAAACTTACCATTAAAGGGTGTCAGTGGCATATTCCAGTTAGCGCCACCGGGAAAATGGTATTTGAATGCATGCTCTGCACGTATGTCGGTTCCATCGGTTTTGGTTTTGAACAGCATGCCCGCCTCGTGCTCGCCGCCATGAACAGTTAGCCCCATGAATTGGTGAATGCCCTGTGCCTGCATGGGCAATTGTGCCAGCAACGCCAGCACAACGATGATGATCATTTTATTGTAAAGCTGTTTCATATGCTTGCATTTAGCGCAAAGTAAATGCGGGTGGCAGGGCAGGAAACAGCGGGTTAACAGAAAGGATATTTCAGTTAATAAAAAAAGGACAAGAGGTAATAACCATCTTGTCCTCGCTTATTTAGCAATTATCTTATTCTATTACCAACCCATTTTGGGCTCATTACATTGGTTGCCTTTCAGGAATTTAAACCCTATACAGGCTTCATGGCTTCCGTTGCTGTAGGAAGAGATATGTCTGTCTACACCCCGCTCATATAAATAACCAAAGCTCAGGCTTCTTCCCAGGTTGATGCCAAAACCTGCACCCCAGGAATCATCTTTTCTGTAGGTGGTGCCAATCCAGCCCAGGCCCTTGTAACGCAGTTTGGCATTGATATCGTAACGAAGGGGATTGGCAAAATCCGATTTCAACACACCCGACAGCCATATGCTGGTGGCCTCGTCATTCAACCGGAATACATATCCCGCCGAGCCAAGCAATTGTTTTTTATAGATGGATTCGCTGTTGGCGGCATCGATAAACTTTGAAGGCATGATCTGCATCAGCGATACACCGGTAAAAAAGCTTTTCCCGTTTAGCTGAATGCCTGCATTCAGATCGGGTGTATACCTTTTCGATATCGATGCTTCTGCAGTGGTGGCCGGATCGATGGCCTGGTCGGGATACACGCTTTTCGACATATCGTATTGGGTGCGGTGCAGTCCGCCGGCAAAACCCGCCGATAATACCAGCCCTTCCGACAAGGGCATATGATATGCATACCCCATATTCAGGTTGGCGGTGGTATAGGGACCTATCTTATCGTAGTAGATATTAAAACCAATACCCTGTCCTTTATTCACCATCATGGAATCGGCTTCCTCATTTTTTACACCCAGGCGCAATTCACCATTCAGCCAACCGGTGGTGGGAGCTCCATCGATGCCTATCCATTGCCGGCGCATGCCTACGCGCACCTGGTCATAATCTTCTATACCGGTTGCGGCGGGGTTTAAAAAAGAAGGATTGAAATTATACATTGATTGCTGGGGGCGTGTTTGGGCATGTACGCCATAACAGCCGATGCATATTATGAGTGACAATAGAAAATATTTCATATAAATCAGATTTTAAGAATTCTAACAAATTATCTAACCAGGTTCAACCATCCTGTAACCGTTTCCGCACCGGGTGCTTTGCGTACACGAAAGAAATACACACCGGCCGGTACCTCCCTGCCGCCGTTCTTTCCATCCCAGCGGGTGAAGTTTCCAGATTCGAATACTACCTGTCCGTCGCGGTTTATTACCGTTACATAAGCGCTCGGGTAATTGGCCAGTTCGGGTATCCACCAATAATCGTTGATGCCGTCACCGTTGGGTGAGAAGGTATTGGGTATGCTCACCTGTTGCATTTTTACCGGCAGTTCGAAACGGGCGCTGCAACCTTCGGGGTTGGTGACAATTACTGAGTAATTGCCGGAAGCCCTTACGGTAATGGCATTGGTAGTTTCGGATGTGCTCCATTGGTAGCTGGCGCCCATGGGTGCAGTTAGCTGGTATCCGCTTACCACGCCGGGTGCAGACTGTACCTGGGCTATGCTGCCGGCTGGTGTGGGCAGTACGGTCAGTTGACCGCTTACATAATGGAAGCTGTAGTTGGCGGCTGCACCACCAGCGGGAGTAAGTGCGTAGTTGCCTGCCCTGTTGAACGATGGCACTTTGGTAACCGGTACTTTGCTTAACGATGAAAAGTTGTCGTTGTATTTAAAACCGGAGTAGCTGACGGCTGTCGGGTTTATCGGGTCGCCAAAACAAACGGTTTCATCGGCCGATGTGGCTGTGAGTACGGCTTTGTTGATGACGAGTGTGGCGGCGCTGAAAGTCAACTCATAGTTAACGCTTACAGTCAGGTTGCCCTGGTTGATAGCGTAGCTACCGGCATTTTCACCGGCCACTCGTTGCAATGCGCCACTAAACGCATCGCCTGTTACCAGCGCCGGGGTAAAGGTATAGGTTAGCGCTGGGTCTGCATCGCCATACACTTTTGTTTTGGCATCGGCATTCACGGTAACAGGTTTCGGTGTAATGGTTAAATTACTACCGGTATAAGTTAGCGTATAATTATCGTTTAAAGCCAATGTGCCCTGGTTAACCGCGTATACACCTGTATTCTCACCTGCTGCCCGCTTCAACGAACCGGTAAAGGCATCTCCACTTACCAATGCAGGTGAAACGGAATATGTTAATTCCGGATCAGCATCGCCATACATTTTCGTTTTGGCATCGGCCGTTATGGCAACGGCTTTGGGATGAATGGTCAGTAAAGCAGCGCCATAAGTAAGCGTATAATTATCATTCAAAGCCAACGTGCCCTGTTTAATCAAATAATGGCCAGCATGCTCTCCGGCAGCCCTGCTTAATGAGCCGGTGAACTGGTCACCACTAACCAATGCCGGAGAAACAATATAGGTAAACACCGGATCGGCATCGCCATACACTTTCGTTTTGGCATCGGCTATTACTGTCACTTTTTTAGGCGTGATGGTAAAATCGTTACCAACATATGTAATACTGTAATTACTGTTCAATGCCAGCGTACCCTGCTCAATTGTATAAACGCCCACATTTTCACCAGTTTGCCGAAGCAGTTTACCACTGAACTGGTCACTTCCTATTAACTCGGGATCATATGTGTAGGTAAAGACAGGATCAAATTGTCCATACACCTTCGATCTTTCACGGGCGGCAACTGTTATAACTTTGGGCGTAACGGTCAGGTTGTTACCATTATAAGTAATACTATAATTGCTGCTCAATGCCAGCGTACCCTGTTTAATGCCATAGGCGCCCACATTTTCACCCGCCTCACGCGTCAACGCTCCGCTAAACACATCACTGCCTACCAAAGCCGGCATATAGGTATAGGTAAGCGCAGGATCGGCCTCGCCATAGGTCTTCGATTTTTCAGCGGCAGTAACAACAATATGCCTGGGGTTCACTGTCAATGTCTGTTGCACCGCGGTAGCCGGTAAATAATCTTCATTACCAGCCTGACTGGCGGCAATGATGGTGGTGCCAGCGCCTGTAATATGCACCTTTCCATCAATAATGGTTGCCACGGCAGTATTGCTGCTGCTGTATACCACAGTCAATGCCGAACTGGCCACAGCACCGGCCGAAAAATCCGTATCGCCATAGGTTTTTTCCAGCAACTCATTGAATGTAATGGTTTGAGGCTGCTGGTTAATAATGGTAATACCCGATGTAGAGGGTATGTTTCTCAACGTGCCGGCCGCCAGGCAACCATTGGAAGTGGTAAATGTAGTTCCATTTAAATCCAGGTAACTCTTGATGCTGATCCCGTCAGGATCATTATCGCTGGCCTGCACGGTGTATTCAAACAATAAGCTGTTCGTTCCACTGCCCGTTATATAATGGGCTTTGGCAGTACCGGAATTCAAATTCAATTCCAGATAAGGCGCCGATTCACCCACCTGCACTACCACAGCTTCCGGGTACACTACGATGAAACCCAGTTTATCGCCCGCCCCATAAACCCCGTTTGCCGGAACGGTTACATGGGAAACCTGTGGGATGGGATCTACGGTGATAGTAAATTGCATAGGCGGGCCTGCGCATAATCCATCATAGGCAATTACTGTAATGGTTGCCGTAACTGGTTCAAGGGTAATGTTCTTTCCTTTGAAGCTGCTTATATTACCATTGCCGCTGGCCGCCAGTCCAATTGAGGTATTGTTATTCGTCCAGAAGAACGAAGTAGCGTTTACCAGGGTAAAGTTAATGGCTTCAGACATTCCGCCACTACAAACCGTTTGGTTGGCAATTGCATTTACTTTGGGTACAGGAAATTCAATGGAAGTTGACAACGTATAAGTGGCCACAGCATCCTTTATATAAAGCTTTGTATAGCTGCCCCCTCCCAGGTTGATCATGGTAGCCAATCCCATAGCGTCCGCAATAAAAGTGGCATCAGGTTGCACCACTCCATCTTTCAGATAAGAATAAGTATAGGTTTGGCCTGCATTCAATCCTTTTACCGTTATTGTTCCGTCTGCAATATTGCAGGCACTGGGCATCGTATACGATCCAAAAGCAATGGTGGTATTATATACCTCTACCTCCCTGAAATTAGGAGATACTGAACCGTCACGCAAGCTGGCCAACCTTAGTTTGGTTGTTTTGACTATCTCGGGCAAATTAACCACATGTACCTGCGCGCCATCTGGTCGAACATAATGGAGCAGGTCGATGTATTTATTTTCAGAATCGCTCCAGTACTGAACGGTACAGGTACGCAGAGGCCTGTCGGCAAAATAAATTTTAATATAGCCGATGGTCTGTTCGGCAGACCAGGTATATTCCATCCAGCCATTGGTATCCACCCAGGCATAATGCGAGGTATCATAACGACCTATCACACCATCGTTAAAGTGCTCAGGACCATAGTTATGTTGTGTTTTTCCACCACTTGAAATGGCTACCGTGGCGTTGCGGGCAATATTGGTTTGCGCCCTGCCCGACAGGGCAGCCGCTACCAATAAAAAAAATAATAAGAATGTGGGAATTTTTAGACTTTTAAATACTGTTGTTCGGTTCGGGCATACCTTGCCCGTTTGTGAATGGTTTTCACAACAAGGGTACATATTTTCCAAGTTTTAGGGTTTAGTGTATTGAATGAGAGGAATGTCAGCAGGCGTGAATTCGGGTGGTTGATCGGGTTCCTGAGGGTACATTTTTATTGGGATTAGTATGTAAAAATGCACATTCACTTTTAACAAATTGCTAACTGATGTGTTGGCCCCGAAAAAATACTGTGAAGTACGTAAGATTGATAAGAAAAATTACTTAGCCGGATGGTTTGGATAATGTATCCCATACATAATCATTCTTTCACTCACCATTTGGCGAAAAGGCATTGTATTTGGCGGTGTTCAGCGCTTTGTAGGTGTTTTTGTCCATAGTTTTGTTATCGCTTTTCAGGCTTTCGGCGGGTAAGGTGAACTGAAGCGTGGTAAGACCGCCAATATAGCCACCAGGCGTAAACAGGAATTCGGCAGAACAAACGCCTTTATCCGATTTCAGATCCCAGTCGTGTATATTGGATGTTCCCTGAATGGTAATGTGTACGGGACCTTTTGATTGATATTTTACCTGGGCTCTGCTCTCTGCAGAAACCACCAGACCAAAAAACAATATGACATGGGAAGTGAGGCAGGATGTCATATTCCGGTAGAACCGTTTCATGGTGATAAGTTTTGGGATGAAATAATGTTGATGGCACAAAACTATTTCGGGTTGGTTCCCTATTCTAAGACATTGTAAGACACCGGGGATGATTAATGTCAGGCAGGAGTATGACAAACTGCGAATAAAAAAAAGGCGACAATTACGTCGCCACTCACGTTCCCATTCTAAAACATCAATAGTATAGGATCAGCGCAATATGCGCATAGTCAGCCAGGGCATCATCCTCTACAAACTCCACATCACCGCCATTCTCCAATACTTTTTCTATCACATCGTCAACGGCATCCTTGATATAAAAAGCACTGTTACTTTCTTCATCGTGCGGCAGTATCAATGTATCGGATGCGCCGCGGTCGGCAGAAAACATATAATTCTTTTCCACCACCAGCAAACGACCTTTTTTCTCAGCAGCTGCCTGCCATACTTTTTGTATACCCATGGCTAGTTTACCACTACCCCTGGCGGCATCCAGGCGCAGCAACAGGTCGGCGGTCTTGATCTTTTTCCAGTCTGCCACCTGCGGTTCAATAGCCATCCAGATCTCAGCTTCCGTAGCTTCTTCAAAATTACCAGGTACGTACCCCGTAATGCGGTGGCTATACTGCGTGATCTTTTTAAACATTCCCGTCACTTTTTCGGTAGCCATTACAAATAAAGGAAGTTGATAAGCCTTGAGAATAATACCCAGTGAATTATCGGCATAACGCAGGAACTTTTCCAGCATCACTTCTTTATAAGGCGATGGATCGGAAAAATTGGACAACCGTTCCGACGCCTCGTATCTGCAGCCGGCAAACTGAGCCGGGGTATAGGAAGCCAGTCGCAGAAAATGGTCGGCCTTACCCAGGAACAAGCGGCTGCGTGCACTGCTCAGCACCAGCACCAGGTATGTATGCAAATCTTTTTTATTGTACACCAGGTCGCGTATCTCGAACGACTCGTCGATGATGAGTTTTTCTTCAACGGGGATATCGAGATAATATACCTTCTCCATAATGGGAGACAGGAAAATAGCCAGGCTTTTTTTGTAGGTAGAAAAATCAAGACTCTTGATAAGGCCATTGAGCTTGTCCATCATCATGGTCACGGTTTCATCTACATAGTTCCTCGCCAGGTATTTCTCCACCTGGTCGGCTATACGTTGCAGTTTATATTCCAGTTCTCTTTTTGATGTCATTTTCGGCTCAAACGGCAGAATGATGGAGATACGGGGCATGTAATTGACGGCTTCCGGCACTTCCTTCTCATCTGGCAAAGGCAGCGGCATCGTAATCTTTTTCATAATATGTTGACTAATGGTGAGCAATAAAAAACGGGCAGCAGATAGTTCCCAGCATCAAATGGGCCGTGCTGGGTTTGAACAGTTCAGAGAATATACCACGGCCAAAGGCGCCCATCACCACAAAACTGTCTTTTTTGTTCAGCAGGTATTTAAACAATTCTTCGCCGGCCCTGCCCTGCAATACCTGGAAGCCGATGCCGGAATAATGCATTTTCAACAGGGATCCTATCTTTTCTTTTTCCAGTACCTGGTCGGCCTCTGTTTCATTTACTTCCAGCAGTATCACTTTTTTATCGGCCAGCTGGGGAAACAGGTAGGTAAATTGTTTGATGGCGAATACGGCAGAGCGGCTGCCATCGTAAGTGAATATGATCTCGTTGATGGCGTTAAAATCGGGCGGCGCCATTAGTACCGGGCACTCGGCGCCGGCCAGAACAGCCCTGGCAAAATCAGTGGGCGTTCCTTCATACACGTTATTAAACGACATATCGGCCTGTATGATCATACAATCGGCAAAACGGCTTTCTGCTACCATTTTCCGGGCGGGCTTTTTGGTGATGGAATGCATTACCTGTGCCCTGATACCACGGTTGGCGCAAGCTTCCTCAAAAAGTTGTAAGGGGCTTTTTTGGATAGCCGTACCCGCAGGTTCTTTGGTAATGATGGATTCTTTGGGAAGATCATACACACGATGTGTCAGCAGCGCTTCTTCCTTCCTTTCAAAAAAAATACCCATGAGCTTTGAGTGGGTAAGTTGGGCGATATAACAGGCAAGATCAACAGCAGCCTGGTTTATATGATCGGCGTCGATAGCCAGTAAAATCTTTTTCATATTATTGATTTGTTCTTCAAAGCTATCCCCATAACAGTCCAATACCTATGATACCCATTATACCTTTCCATGATTGTTATCAGCTGCTTAATGGCCTCCCCAAATCATGTACAGCACTGACTTTGGTCATGCCCCGGCTTTTTCACAAAAGATAATTTTGGAAAAACAGCTTCGCATGAAAACCATCCTTATCGCCACCGACTTCTCAAAGGCGGCCGAAGATGCTGCCTTATATGCCGTGGAACTGGCCAACATTGTAAAAGCCAGAGTCATACTGGTAAGCGCCTTTAACCAGGTTCCGGTAGCCGTGCCGGAGGCCCCGCTGGTGATTACCCTTGAAGAAGTGCAGTTACAGGTAGCGCAACAACTGACCAATACCGCGCGGCAATTGCAGGCACATCGCCCGGTAGCTATTCAAACCTGCAGCATGGCGGGTACCGCCGCAAGAGCCATTATACAGGCTGTAAAAGAGTTCAAACCCGACCTGGAAATGGCTGGTATGAAAAAGAAGGGTAAAAGAATACGTCGTTTTTTTGGACGCACTGTTACCCAACTCATCAGGCAGTTATCCATTCCTCTGCTGGTGATACCGGAAGGAACCCGCTTCTCCAAAATAAAAGCCATTGCACTGGCCAATGAAAGCGACCTGCCCACCAGCACCGATCCCCATTCCATGGATGCCCTGCACGAACTGGCCAAGACCTTTCACAGCAAACTGTACCTGGCCAGGGTAGTGAATCAACATTTCGACAAGGCGTATGAAGTACGGCGAAAACCGGCGCGTTTGAATTATATGTTCCGGGACCTGAATCCCGCATTCAAATGTATAGAAGGAGAAGATACCGCCCAGGCGCTCACCCGCTTTGCAAACTTGTATGATATAGACGTACTGGCCATCATGCCGCACAGGTACTCCCTGCTGGAAAGATGGTTTATAGTAAGCGTTACCAGGGAAATGGCTTTTGAAACCGCTGTACCATTGCTGGTGATTCCCGAAAAACAAAATGAACTGTTTAATTAACAAGAGTGCGTTAGTAAATTTTATCGTCTTCGTAGTAGTTTCCCGCCATGCCATTGGTGATCTCCTGGCCATGCCCGTTCTGTTGTTGCAGGGTCCAGTTATCGGTCATGGTGGTTTCGAGCCAGATATTACCCGAACGGCGAAATACCTGCACAGCCAGTCCAAACCGGCTCATAAACAACTGCTCCAGTTCTGATACTTTCATAGAGGCATCGATATACAATTCGCCCGGACTATGCGTCATGAACCAGGCGTCTTTCACCTTTTTTTCAGCAGAGATGCGTTTTCCGGACGGATAGTTCGGCAACCAGATATTACTCCCCTTAAAGAATTCAATCGATAAATAGGGATATATAGCACTAAAGTCTTTTTGCAGTTCGCTTAACAGCCGTTCTCCACTGATGTATAAGATCATTCCCTGCATCATATAGTTTTTTGCAATATAAAAATAGCGAACCCGCACGGCGGCCGGTATGATTACAGGCGCGCCGGGCAATGATTTTCATCATGTTGAACAGCGCGATAAATGGCCTTTCGCCCGAATTGCTAAAACAAATGTAAATTTGCCTTCAATCATGAGCTTACGCGGCATTTTTCCAATTGACAAATGGGATTTTAAAAGTGAATCTATACTGAAAGATTTACCGCCCGAAGATTTTGCCTTGCTCACATCCAACAAAACTGAAAAGATCTATGCAAAAGGTGAGATTATCTTTCGCGAAGCCGCCTATCCTGCCGGCATCTTTTATATAGTAGAGGGCAAGGCCAAAAAATTCAAGGTAGATACCAGGGGAAAAGAACAGATCATTTATGTGGCCAACCAGGGAGAACTGATAGGTTATCATGCTATTCTTGCTGAAGACCGCTATCCCGATTCGGCCTCGGCGCTGGAAAAAAGCAGGATTGCTTTTATACCCAAAGAAGATTTCCTGAAAACCATGCAACAATCACCGGTGTTGAACAGGCGCCTGCTGAAAACCCTAAGCCACGAATTTGCGGTATTGGCCAACAGCATTTCGGTATTTGCGCAAAAATCTGTGCGGGAGCGGCTGGCCTTACAACTCATTATACTGCGCGAAAAATACAAGGTGAATTTTCAGCCCGGCATGCCGGTGGAGATCAATATCAGCCGTGACGATCTGTCGAATATGGTGGGTACCGTACGCGAAAGCGCCCAACGTATACTGGCCGAATTCAAGGAAGAAGGTATCGTAAAAACAAACGGCAGGAAGATCGTTGTGCTCGACGTGAACCGCCTCATACAAATTGCCAACTACAAATAATTTTGTCGCAGCAAAATGTAACAAATATCACTTTTTAGAGTGATAAGCGCCTACTGTTGCCCTTTTGCTATTACGGTAATTTTGCGTGCACTATTTGAATTTGTATGAAGTCTGCTGTTAACCCCTCGCATCGTTTGTCGCACTATTTCAACAACGATGCCGATTTTCACAAACTGTACCCCCTTGCCATTGGCGCATTGGCGCGCATGCATTGGACGCCCCTGTATATTACGCAGCAGGCCGTTTCTTTCCTGGCACAAAACCATTCTGTAAAGATACTGGACATTGGTAGCGGTGTAGGGAAGTTTTGCCTGGCAGGCGCCTATCACAAACCTACCGTGAGTTTTTATGGTGTGGAGCAACGAAAAAACCTGGTAGCCTGTGCCGAAGCAGCCCGCCAACAACTGGGATTCAGGAATGTGCATTTTATAAACAAGAACTTTACCCAACTGAACCTGGCCGAGTTCGATCATTTTTATTTCTACAATGCCTTTTTTGAAAACCTGGACGGTACGGAAAAAATCGATCATGAGATTGCCTATTCGAATGAGTTATACAGTTACTATAGCATGTACCTGTACAACCAGTTGGAAAAAATGCCCAGGGGCACAAGAATAGTCACCTATTGTAGCTGGGGCGATGAAATTCCCACCTGTTACAAGCTGGCGGAATCACATTATAATCACCTGTTAAAATTTTGGATCAAAATATAGTCCACAAGATACCTGATAATCCCTACCCCATTGTTTGGACGGGCTGTCATGTGAATACCTTCAAACCTTCTGCAATGGACGCAGCCCTCCAAACTTATTTAACGTGTAAAAACCAATCATGAAAAACGAAACAAGGGAAAATTTTGGATCCACGGCGCGTTTTAATAAGGCGGCTTTGGAAATGTTGAAGCAGAAAGGATTCCGGTATGTTCAGATCAAAGGTTTTACTACCGAAAAAAAGCTGGACTATATGGAACCGCGATACCTGTTACTGATTCCCATAAAAGAGCTTCCCGTTGACTCCGGTGAAATGGAAATATACGAACCCGTAGACAGTAAACTTTTGGTGGACTGGGCTGCGCACCCGCGGGATGGAATGACTGTACTGATTGCGAAAGCCAGGAAAGTGTAAACCTGAAAGGTTATGAAGCGAACATTGAAATATTACCGGATCATGTGGTTGCGGCACGATTTTGCGGCCGGCGTGTCGGTTTTCCTGGTGGCGCTGCCTCTTTGTTTGGGCATTGCCCTGGCATCGGGCGCCCCCCTGTATGCCGGTATTTTGTCGGGCGTAATTGGCGGTATTGTCGTGGCCGCCATCAGTGCCTCACCACTGGCCGTTTCCGGACCGGCGGCAGGCCTGACAACCGTGGTATCGGCTTATATTCTTTCCCTGGGCGGATACGAGGTTTTCCTACTATCGGTTATTGTGGCCGGCGCCTTCCAGTTAGTACTGGGTTTGCTGAAAATGGGCGCCATTGCCAATTATTTTCCATCGGCCGTAATTAAAGGTATGCTGGCCGCCATTGGTATTATGTTAGTGGCCAAACAAATACCACTGGCTTTTGGATACGACCGGCCCGGTTTCTGGACCAGCGGTTTGTTGAACCTTTTTACCTCGGGCAACATCACCGAGTTCAGTCATCATATAAATTATGCCTCATTGCTGATTGCCCTGGTGTCGTTGGCCTTATTGATTTTGATGCGGCGGCCTTTTGCCCAAAAACCGACCTTAATACCTGCACCGCTGCTGGTAGTGGGCGTGGGCATAGCGTGTTCCTTTTTAAGCGGGCCGCTGGCATTACAGCCATCGCAGCTGGTAAATATTCCCTCGGATATATTCTCGAATATTGCTTTCCCCCAACTGCACCAGCTTTTTTCAAACCGGGAAGTATGGAAAGCCGGTCTGGTGATAGGTTTGCTGGCTACCCTGGAAACCCTTTTATGTATAGAAGCCATTGATAAGCTGGACCGGCATAACCGCATCACCCCTGTAAACCGGGAACTGGTGGCCCAGGGCATTGGCAATATCACCTGCGGTTTTTTAGGCGCCATCCCCTTAACCGCTGTGGTTGTGCGTGGCTCGGCCAACGTTGATGCCGGGGCCAAAACCAAACTATCAGCCATTACCCATGGCGCCCTGCTGCTACTGGCTGTGGTGTCGATACCTTTTGTATTAAACCACATACCCTATGCCTCCCTGTCGGCCATACTGCTCGTCACCGGCTATAACCTTACTCAGCCTAAACTGTACCGGAATATGTTCAGCCTGGGCTGGAAACAATTTCTGCCCTTTGTGCTCACCATTGTGATGATTTTGATCACCGACCTGCTCATTGGGGTAAGCATCGGCCTGCTGTTATCGATCTATTTTATTATTCAGAATAATTTCAGGGCAGAATACAAAATCACCAGAACCGTGATCAATGGCATTGAATCGGAGCTCATCAAACTGAACAGCAATGTCACTTTTCTGAATAAGGTGAAATTGAAGAAAGCACTGGATGAAGTGCCCGAGCGAAGCATTTTAATTATTGATGGAAGTCATTGCAATTTTATAGACTACGATATACTGGAAATCATTAGTGAGTTTGAGAATAAGGCCAAAGACAGGCACATCACCTTACGTACTATCGGTATTGAAAAAGTAAATGTCACGGCCATTCATTAAAGCAAACAAATTTGTTTTGTGGTTGTTAGTACTATGACAACTGATTGTAGTATTAATACCCCCTTGCAATGAAAAAGATCATCGTAGCCACGGACTATTCTCCTGAAGCCAATAACGCCGCACATTATGCGGCCGCCATAGCAGCAGAACAAGGTCATCAACTCATACTTTTTAATGTCACTTCCATTTCCATTCATGCTTTGAATGCCCGGGTTTCCGGCGATGCCATCGACCAGATGCTGTTCATTCACCGGGAAAACCTCGAAAAAGAAGCCGCCACACTGGCCGCCACCTATAAAGTAAAAGTGGTGACGCATTTTGCCACCGGCTATTTTTACGAGGAGCTGGTGCGTTGCATCGATCAGCACCAGGCCGATGTAGTGGTGATGGGTATGGCCAGCAAAACCTTCGAGCAGGATTTGCTGGGTAATACTACCACAGCCGCCATTCACAAATTGCAATTCCCTATACTGGCCATTCCTTTACAAGCCAGATACAAGGGCATAAAAAAAGTGCTGTTTGCCTGTGATATAGAAAAAGGTGTGCAGGAGCAGGTATTGGAAAAGATACGTTCGCTGGCACTGGCTTTTGGTGCCACCATCGAAATATTTCATGTTGAAACAGAATTGGAAGAACTGGCGGCAGAGTCGCAGGCTGGTAATGCGGCACTTGACCAGGCACTGGCGGGTGTGGCGTATACCTACAAGAATGTGCAGTCGCCGCAAATCATCAAGGCTATTCAAAAGGAAATTCAGGCGATGCAGGCCGATTTGCTGATCATGGTGCCGTATAAATACGGTTTCTGGAGTTCTATTGTGCATAGAAGCAAAACCAGGATGATGGCTTCGGGAAATGATATACCGTTGTTATCGTTGCCTATGTAAAAATGAAATACCCCCGGTGTAGCCATGCCGGGGGTATTTCATTTTTACATATAAAACACATTGAATTTATGCCCATCGGGATCGGCAAAGACGAACCCGTAATAACCAGCTCCAAATTCTTCCGGTTCCGAGACCAGGGTACCACCGGTTTGTTGTACTTCCTTGGCCCATTGGTTTACTTCTTCTTTGGTTTCGGCCGATAGCGTGAAAATGATTTCATTGCCCTGCTTTGGGTCGGCCAGTTCACCCTTCATGGCGGGCTTTAATTTATCGGCCAGGAAAAAATGCATCACAAATTCATCATCGCCTACCAGGAAGCTGGTGAGGTCGCTGGTTTTTGAATGCGGGCCATTGGGTTTAAACCCCAGCCGGGTGTAGAATGCTGTTGTTTTTTCCAGGTCGTTCACGGCTAAATTGGCCCATACGCGGTTTACTTTCATAACTATGGTTTTGTGTTCAGGGCAAATGTCGGCAACAATCGGGTTTGCAAAGCGGTGTTTATGCGACAATAGTAGGGGCGAATTGCGTACCAGGGTCAGCCGCAAAAGATTCGTTTTTTAGCTTCAATGGCAATAAATTCCGGCAAATAGTTGGGTGTACACCCTTTTGATACCTTTTCATCTTTAAAGAGACCTGTTTTTTCCCCGATAGCGATACAGCGTTTTCTATACTGTTTTTCATAAACGCCCATCCAGCCGGCTGTGAGATTCATGGCCCATTGTACTTCCGGTTCTTCGTTGGCAATACTGGCTTCTATTTTTAATAATAATTCCGGTGAATTGGCAGACTGTGTTTTTCCCATCCACCTTAAACGGGCCTGATGATACCAGAATACACGCCGTTTCAGTTTCGAAGAACTATCTTCCCAGGATTCCACCAATGCAGTGAGTTGCTTGTTTTTTAAAAGCTGGTTGGCCATAAACCAGTCTGCGAGTTGATTGCGCTCATTAAAGGGATGGGTGAGCATATCTTTATCCAGCTCATCTGCCAGGTTCTGAGCAATACGCTTATTGTCCATAATAAGGATCGCCAATAACCTGGGTAAGAACTCACCGGTAGACCATAGTTCCAAAGCCAGGTCGTGATCCATTTTTATTTCTTTGGCCATCTTGCGTAAGTCTCCAAGATTTGTTTTGGGATTGATTTGACCCAAATTGGCGGTAGCTTTTGAAGACAAATTGCGCAATTATTTAATTCTTTTGGGAATGGCCAGCAAAGGAATTTTTGTACGAAACGAATATTTCTGCGTTTGGCTGGGATCAAATAAAAGCTCCAGCAAATTCCTGTCCTGGTTGGTGAACATGACCAGCATGGAAGGTGAGTACTTCAATATCACTTCATCCAGGTTATCGGCCAGTGATTTTTTCTCGTTTTCTTCATAGATATAGGAAATATGCCCTCCGTTTGAATGGGCATTGTTTTTGGCGCCGACTGAAGCAGCCATACCGGGCTGAATAAAATTCAATACCTGTACATGGGCATTCATGGGTGCTGCAAAGGCCACTACCCGGGCCAGTTCTGCTTTATGATCAGCCATATCACTGGCGTACAATATCGTCTCCACCGGTTGGGGCTCGTATCGTTGGGGAACGCATAATACCGGGATATCCGATTCGCTGATCAGTTCACTGGTGATGGAACCCATAAGCGCCAGCACATTGCCCGCGCCATGTGTGCTGATGCATATATAATCACAATCGTTATGGGTGGCATAATGCAATATACTGTTAATGACGCCCATATGGAAATAACACACAACTTGATGGGTGCCGGGATGTACCTGCATGGTTTTATAACTTGCTTCCACCAGAGATTTCAGCCTGTTTTGAATGGTTTCTTTTTCCTTCGCCAGCAAAGCCAGTTTATCGGGGTCCCGGTACTCGGTATCGTCCCACAGATCGTTTGCATGGAAAAACACCAGTTCCATATCCCGCCGGGAAGCCAGTTGAATGGCAAAACGAATGCCCGCAAGCGAGTTTACAGAAAGATCGGTGGTAACAAGTATCTTTTCCATATCATTTCTTTTTATAATGAAATGGCGGGCAACCCGTACGACACCAGGTTGATCCCTAAAATATGAATGGGTAACAGGGCAACCGGCACCCCAATCTTGGGTCCCGGCAGCAAGGTCCACAGTTCGCCGGAATGGGTAGTCATGAGGTACTAAATAAATTTAAGAATATTATCATAGATTCTCCTCCTTTCTTTCACCGCCCGTACAATCGTTGAGAAATTTTCCTCTATGCTCAACCGATGCCAGTTCATATTTACATAATTTGATTAACACCCTTATGCTGGTCAAAGCCGTGAAAGCAGGAGGGCCATATACGCCAGGTAGATGATTACAAAAATCATCCCCTCCCGTCGCGTTACCATGCGATCGCTGCGGAATACCGGATAGCATACAATCGCCACGGCAGCCGCCATGGGCAGGTCCAGCCAAAGAATGTCGCTGCTTATATCCACCCCCTGGGGCGCCACCAGGCAGGTTACACCCAGTATAAAAAGAATATTGGAAATGCTGCTGCCAATGAGGTTGCCTACCGCCACGTCACGATCGTTTTTTATGGTAGCCACAATGGTAGTGGCCAGCTCAGGAGCGGAAGTGCCTACGGCCACAATCGTTAAACCAATCACCGCATCGGAAACACCCATAGCCTGTGCAATCTGAACGGCGCCGGCCACCAGTAAATCAGCGCCCAGCATACACAAAGCCAAACCGGCCATCAACAGGATGATGTTGCCGATCCAGGCCATCACGCTGTTTTTTTCTTTCAACAATACCTGTGCACTGAATTCCTCCGCAAACTCCTGCCGCATTTTGGCAGATTCTTTTTTGCTGATGCGAATAAGCGCCATCGCATACGCCACAGCCGCCAGCGTTAATATGGCACCTTCAATGCGGCTCAAAGTGCCGTCGAGCGCCATCAGGAAAAGCGCAATGGCCGATACGATCATGACTGGTACGTCCAGTCGAATACTGAGTAACTGTAAAGGCAGTGGTCTGATGGCTGCGCTCAACCCCAGAATAAAAAGGATGTTGAAAATATTTGTACCTGCAATATTACCTACAGCCAGCGATCCTGTATTTTCCGATACGGCCGTAATGCCAACGGCCAGTTCAGGCATGCTGGTACCCACAGAGACCACCGTAAGCCCGATGATAAGGGGTTTGATGCCCAGCCGGGCAGCCAGCCGGGACGCCCCTCGTAAAACGAATTCGGCACCCAGTATAATGATCACCAAACCGGCAATAAATACGATGGACGAATGCAAATTCATTGCTGGTACATATTGCGTGGTGTTTTATTTTTGAGCAAAAAAGATTAGTAAAAAGCAAAATTAAGCAAAACGGTTAAAACCTTTGCTATACAAGGCTTTATAAAAAGAGTAGTCTTAGTTCGGAAGTCGGTGTCTGATAGTTTTAGGGCTTAAATTGACTAGGTTAGGTTACTAATTCGTTACCGATTGACAAAGGTAACAGTGTGGTTTAACTGATTATATTTCAGTGTTTTGCACCCTTTTCTACATTCCCTTGTAACTCAATGTAATTTAATTTTAAACGTTAAACATTTGAGTTATGGAACAGACAAAAAAATCGACGTTCAAACTGCTTTTCTACCTAAAAAAGAACGAATTGAAAAAGAACGGTAATGCTCCGATTATGGCACGTATTACCATTGACGGAACCCCTAAAACTTTCGGAACAAAGTTAGAAATTGACCCCAATAATTGGGATTTAAAACACGGAAGAGTTCAGGGCAAGAGTGCGCAGGCATTAAGTATCAATAAAAAACTGGATAATATACGTGGGCGTATCGACAAGATTTATGAAGATATGTTGAAGCACGAGGGCTTTGCAACCGCCCAAAAAGTAAAGCTATCGTTTTTGGGTGTTGGCGTAATGGATGATGCAATACTTAAAGTCTTCAACGACCAAAATGAGGATTTTAAAAAATTGGTCGAAAAGGAAGAACGCTCACAAAGCACCTACAACAAGTATATCACAGTTTACAATCATCTTACCACGTTTATAAAGGAACGCTATCATCGTGACGATATGGCTTTTCGGGAATTGACTTCCGATTTTATCCGGGAGTTTGATTTTTACCTCCGGTATGATTTGCAGTCCTCCCACAATACAGTTTGGGTGTACACGATGCCTGTATTAGCCCTTGTGGAACTGGCTATTAAAAAAGGCTTGATACGTGATAATCCTTTTCAGGATTACGAAATCAATATGGAAGAAACCGACCGGGGCTATATCCTTAAAGAAGATGTTGAAAAGCTGATGATGTGCGTACCATCGCACCAACGGTATGAACTTGTAAAAGACCTGTTTATTTTCAGTTGCTTTACAGGACTTGCTTATGCGGATATTAAGAAACTGACAAGGAACAACATTCAATCATTCTTTGACGGTCATCAGTGGATTATCAGCAGGAGAAAGAAATCAGATATTGCTTCAAATGTTCGGTTAATGGAAATCCCTAAACGTATCATTGAGAAATATCAGGGTACGACAAGGAATGAATTTATCTTTCCGGTTCCGACCAATGCAACCTGCAATACTCACATAGGCAAACTGGTTGAAAAGGCAGAAATCATTACGGAGCAAAAAGTAACTTTTCACACGGCAAGGCATACTTTCGGAACAATGTTTTTGACCGAGGGCGTACCGCTTGAAAGTCTTAGCAAAATGATGGGGCATAAAAATATTTCCACCACACAGATTTACGCTAAAATCACAAGCCAAAAAATCAGTAAGGATATGGATTTAGTTACCCCTAAATTCAAGGCAATGGAAGAAGCGTTTATGATGGCAATCTAATCAGCTTTTATCTAATCTCAATGAGCAGAACTTAACGGTTCTGCTTTTTTTATGCCTATCTTTTTGTGTAGGTAAAGCACATTTATTTTCCTCTACGCAATCCAACGCTGTAAAAGAGCTTATTACCTACTTCAGAAATAGAAAATTGAAAAACGAAACCCTTATCTAACGCTCCCTGCTATTCCATTTTTCAAATCCCTATTACAGGCTATCATAGCCTGGTCATTAATGCCATAAAAATTTAGAACAGAAAATTTCCACAATCAACCGGTAAAAAGGCAGCTAAGTTATAGCGGGCAGCCACCTCACACGCCCAACCAAAAGACTACGGCATAATGGCAAGGCAAAATGCTGGCTTCGCCGAATTGCTGTGTGTTGCCTTGCCACCCTCCGGGACTTATTCCGTTTCCTTTCGGTTTTACGCTGTTGCCCGCTTGGATTATCTGCTTTCTTTTTTCCGGTTTTTCTTTTGGAAAAATTTATGCGAAGCGAAGCGGAGCAAACCACAACGGGAAGCGGGAAACGAGAAAAGCGAGTGAGTAAATAACATTTTTTCAAACATCAAAATTTTAGCATTATGGCACACAACATCAATTTCAACGAGCAAACAGGACGTCATTCATTCTTTAGCGTTCAACAAAAAGCGTGGCACGGTTTGGGGCAAATCGTAGAGCAATACCCAACAAGCGAGGAAGCAATAGTACACGCAGGTTTAGATTACGAGGTTATCAAATCCCCACTGTTTACACAGGGCAGAACAATGAGCATAGGCGAAAACGGAGAACTGATTGAAGCCAATGACATCTTAGTACCTAACAGTTTCGCCACCCTCCGCACCAACACCAATACACCGTTGGGTGTAGTAGGCAAAGACTACCATATTGTACAAAACCGTGAGGCGTTCAATTTCTTTGATGCTATTGTAGGCGGAGGCGAGGGAATATTGTACGAAACCGCAGGAGCATTGGGTAACGGGGAGCGTATTTTTATCACTGCCAAGCTGCCCGACTATATCCGTGTAGGTAACGGCGACGATGTTACAGAAAAGTACATCTTCTTAACCACAAGCCACGACGGTAGTGGAAGTATTACCGCAGCGTTTACACCTATCCGTATCGTATGTCAAAACACCCTGAACGCATCATTGCGGAGTATGACCAATGTAGTGCGTATCAAACACACGTCAGGAGCAAAACAACGCCTCGAAAATGCTCACAAGGTTATGGGGCTTGCCAACACACTAAGCACGCAGTTAGAGAACATCTTTAACGATTGGGCTAAAGTAAGGGTAACAGACCGAGAAGTAAGAAAGCTAATCCAGTTGGCACTTTGCCCGAACAAAGAAACGCTTAACCTGCTCAAAAAAGGTGCGGAAGATGAAGTTTCCACCGTGTTTAAAAACACCGTAGATGATGCCTTTGAATACGCTATGATAAGCGACACCCAACAAATGGCAACTACCAAAGGCACATTATTCGGGGCTTACAATGCTGTTACAGGTTACTTTCAGAATGTACGCAATTACAGGGATGGCGAAGCCAAACTACAATCTATTGTAATGGGCGGTACAGCACAGCTAAAGACACAAAAAGCCTTTGAACTGTGTACAGACTTTGCCTATTCAGGAGCAGAGATTTTCAACTTCAATTAATCATCAAAGGCGACTGCCTGCAAAGGTGGTCGCCTACTAAAAACAAAAGATATGAAAGCATTAGATAAAATGGACAACCTCGATAAAGCGGGCTTGTTGTGCAAATTGTTTCCCGCAGAACTGGAGAACCTGCAAAACGCTATAAAAACGCAATGCGACTACTTCCTGCAAAATGAAACCGCCTTTCGTGAGGGTTGGTATCAAAAGGGATTTTTTACCGCTGAATTTTGGTACAGGCTTGTGCAGAATGCACAAAAAGGCATAGACAAGAATGAACCACTTTGGAAACGCCCGAACTGGTTTACAGACCATTTTTTTGACGGACACAATTCAATTTTCGCTATCCACTGCCTGATTGAATATACAGAGGATGCACAATGCGACCCGCAATTAAAACAGGCGATACACCTGCTTTTCGGGAACGACAAATTTTTACAGATAACCTTAAACGATAAATAATTATGGCTAATTGGTGCAACAACTGGGTTGTTTTTGAGGGAACAGCCGAAGCAATAGAGCAGATAACACAGCTATTCAAATCAATGGCTGAACAGGAACAGAAAGACAACTGCGGGCATTTACCCCATTTCGTACAGGACACGCACGGAGATTATTTCTACAATATCAGTCAGGACAATGAAAGTGCGGGTGTATTCCAGTATGAAACAAAATGGTCGCCAAATACGGATGCCGTTAAGCAGATAGCCGAACATTTCAAAGTGAATTTCACACAGGACTATGAGGAATTAGGATGCTTAGTATATGGTCAGGCAATATTTGAAGAAGGAATACTAACGGATACCTGTTTAGATAGCCAGGACTTTGACAGCTATGAATTAGACGAGGAAACGGACACCTACCATTTTGAGGGAACAGAGTACGACAGCGAATGGGAAATACTCGACACTTTGTTAGAGCGTAAAAGCGAAAATCAATTAAACACCATTAAAATTTAGAACGATGAAACTATCAGATAAAGCGACAGCACATATTTTGGTTAAAGCCAACAGCGAATGGGATAATTGCGAGTTTGCAATTATCCACCTATCCGAAGAATGGAAAACAGAACAGGCAAAACGGCTTGCATTAGTTAAGCCGTTAGAGGGCAATCACTATTTCTGCTCAATGAATTACTATGATACAGCAGTAGATTTTTATAGGACAGGCGAAAACGACAACCCGAATATTGAAGAATTGCTAAACGGTAATGAATGGATATTTGTGGAGCTTGACGAGCAAGAGCAGGAAACGTTTACCGTACCTGAAAACCGACTGGACTGTTACAGGCTTGTATTAAGGGCAAACGGTACAGGCTACTATACAGCATACGGGAAGCATACGAGCGAAGAATTTTGGACGGAAGAATTTTTATTAACCCAATTAATTGCTTAATCAGAAAAATCAAATTTCAAATTATGACACGTTCAAATCTTCACATCAAATTGAGTAACGGTAAATCCCTTGTATGCGTTGCCGACAGCAGCAGCGCACCCGAACAGGGCTATATCGTTGAAAGGCTTTTTTTGCCCTTGTTATCCCTTGATAACAGCGAGCAAGAACTCTTAATGCTTAAAGAGTATTGCACGATGGATGAAAGGCGGATAAACGCATATTACCGCTATTTAATAGACCTTACCACTAAAGAAGTTAAGTTTTTTGAAGAGCATTACAGTTATACCAATGACACTTTCAGGAAAGGAAAGGATATAACGGAAAGATACTACGAGTATTTAAAAACGATTAACTAATACAAGCCGCCTGACCCGAAAAGTCGGGCGGCAAAAAGACAGATCCTCCCGATGGTCGGGCAGTCTTTTTGCTTTAAATTGGTGCAATCCCCTTTAGCAAAATGCACCCTTACAAATCCTTTTCATTTTACCAAACAGGTTGCAGCGTTATTGCGTGGGATATTCGTTATCCCATAATTAGATTAGAGTGATTACTTTCTTTCGTGAGTTCAGCGGAAAAGAAAGTAACAAAGAAACCTGCTATTGCGGAAACTGTTTGTAATATTCTTTTGCTACTTCAGCTACACCTGCACTGAAATAACGCCCTCCGTCGTTTAGTACCGTGATGGCTTTTTTGAGTTCTTCGGGGTCTGCGCCTTTCAGGATATACCCTTTTGCCCCGCTATTAAGCATTTTAACCACATCCTGCACATCATCGTTAATACTAAAAGCCAAGATTTTGGTTTGCGGATATTTTTCAAGCAATGCTTTAGCAGTTTCAAAACCATTCATTACAGGCATATTTATATCAACAACCATTATATCGGGAATAACTTCAATTTGCTCCATTTTTTTCAGTGCTAATTTGCCGTTTTCCGCTTCAAATACGATTTCAAAATTATCGTCGTCCCGTATAAAATCGCAGATACCTTTCCTAAGTAAGTCGTGGTCGTCTATCATTCCTATCTTAATTATTTTTCTTTACCCATTTTCTTCTTTTGATAAAATTGAAAAATCCGTATTTAGACTTAGATAAATCAGATGTTCTGTCAACGTGAGGTAAGCCATTATTAACCGTAATGTCCCTGACCTTAAAATGATTAAGCCATTCTTTAAAGTGTGCTATTTCGTGAGGCTTGAAACGAACAATTTCCCCGTTTTTAAGAGATACGATAAAAACATCAATGCAGAGAGTGAATGCAGATAGATGGGATGCAGGATAGTCAAATTCGGGGTAAAAAATATGCTCATTCTCCATAGCCTTAATGTTTTAGGTTGTGGATGCCTGGCACAAAAAAAGAGCGCAGGCAACTACACTTACCGCACATTGAGGCACTGGTATGCCCGACAACGAATAAGCGAGCGCCCACGCCTTTTGACGTGAGCGTTCTTACTTATCTGTCCCGTTGTCTAAAAATTACCAGTTTTCAATGTGGGACTTAAAGCAAAAACACTTTAAGTATTTTCTATATTTTCGACAACAAAGATACTAAACTCGTGCCTTTTTGACTGCATATAGTACAAAAAAGATTACAGTCAAACTGTTTTTTGTGAAATATAATTCTGTTCAAGTATTGTCAGAATATCGCTTTCCTTATAAATAATCTTACCGCCTATCTGTATATACGGCAGGATATTGTCATCACGGTATTGCTGTAAAGTTCGTTTGCTGATATGGAGCAGCTTACACACATCTTCGCCCGACAGGTATATTTCCCCGTTCATTACAGGACGGTAATTTTTCAATATACTTTCGATACGGGTTCTTAGCAGCGTTATCATTTCCTGATGGGCAATGATTTCGTCATTCTCGAATAAATCCATTTTCAACGGTATTGTACGGCTGTCCGGCTTCGAGCAAAGCCTGTACATCCGAGCGTTTATAATAATTCTTACGGTTCAGTCGGGAATAGGGCAATAGTCCTTTGTCCTTATACGTCTGCAAAGTCCGCTTGGTAATGTTCATCATCAGACACACTTCCTGGTTATCGAGCCATTTTTCTTCTTTGAAAATTGGCGTGTATTTTTTCGTAGCATTTTCGGTCAGTTCCAAAAGTGCTTTCAGCTCATTTTTCATTCCCTCCAGTACGGACTTTTGTATTGTGATTACTTCCATAGTTTGCTCAATTTTGCTGTGGAAGTCGAATTTATAAAGGCTTATTGCAGCGTTGGAGAATGTTGCAGGATTTGGCTTTGAAAGGCAGCGTTTGGCGTTAGTAGTAAGATTTGGTACAAAAAAAGCCCCGAATTTCGGGGCTATGATTTGCTGCTATTTTATTTTGCCAACTTCAGTATTCTATATGCACCTCTTGCCACAATCACGAATACAATTGCCCCAATAATCAAATCCGGATAACTCGAATTGAGCCAATTGACCAATAATCCCGCAATGATAACACCCGAATTGATTATAACATCGTTGGAAGTGAAAATCATCGAAGCCTGCATATGGGCTTCTTTGCTTTTGTTCTTTTGTAATAGATAAAGACAAAGTACGTTTGCAATCAACGCCAAAACAGAAACAACAATCATTGTTTTGAAATCAGGCATCGCTTCTATTCCGATAAAACGTCTGATAACTTCAACAAAACCGATAACGGCTAACAGAATTTGAAAGTAACCTGCAAATTTGGCGATATTGTTTTTTCTTGCAATCGTACCCCCAACAGCAAACAATGCCAAAGCGTAAACAATACTGTCTGCAAGCATATCCAAGCTGTCTGCTATCAATCCCATTGAATTGGAAAAAATACCGAACAACATTTCCAATCCAAAGAAAACGAAATTGATAATCAGTACAGTCCAAAGTAGTTTCCGTTGGTCATTGCTTGTATCTGTTTCAAGAACTGCATTGCTTTCTTCAGTTGAAATCAATGACGTATTCAGGTTTAATGTTTCCAAAGCCGAAAAAATCGGCTCTGGTTTTCCACTATGGTAAACATTTAGTTTTCTACTGGGAATATCAAATTCCAATGACTTTACCATATCGAAATCCTGCAATTTCATACGGATTAATTGCTCCTCACTTGGGCAATCCATTTTAGTTATATTGAATATGGTTTTATTCATCTTCTTAAAGTCTAAATTTTATTCCGCCATTAATGACAAATCCGTCCAATGGTGCATAAATGTCTTTAAATATAGGATTACTAATTGTACCTGTATAAATGTTGCCAAAACGTGTCTGCCTTGTATCAAGGAAATTTTCAAAATTGACATATAACGAAAACCTTTCCCAAATCTTTTCAGCCATAAATCCACAAGTCCAATAGTCTTTTCCTGTTGTTCCATCGTTCAGCTTTTGCGGGCTGAAATAGTAGGCTTCTAAACCAACTTTCCATTTGTCTTCGATTTCATACATTAAAACCGAGTTAATACGGTGTTTTGGGGTTAACGGGCTTTCGGTAGTTGTTGCATTTTGGTGTAACTGTGCATCTGTATAAGTGTACCCTAAAAATAATTTCACATCATCGTAACCGATTTTGATATTGGTTTCTGTTCCTTTTGTATGGATGTAACCAGTAGAGTTTACAAATTGATAGAGATTAGCTGATGGATTTTCAAGTAATAGAGGATTATTCAAATAGGTATAAAAGAATAATTGATTGATACTGAATGACCAACCATCGCCAATATTAGTGCGGTAATTTATATCTGCATTTCCACCATAACTTTTTTCCAGTTTATTGGTTTTATTGTTAATTGGCATTACGTTTTGATATTGTAAGCGTTCGCTTTCTTCGGTAAAGATAGTGGGTGTTTTATATCCAAATCCGCCGCCAATCCTTGATGTTAATCCGTTTGCAATATGGAATAGCGCCGATACTCTTGGCAAGAATACAGCCCCATAATCTATAACATAATCCGTTCTTAAACCTGCTTCCAATTGAAGCCAATCCGTAGCTTTAAAATTATTTTGGACGAAAGCCCCAAATGTGGTTTGGCTATAATCTCTTAACGGAAATACTGTAATCTGCTTTTCTTTAAAATTGTCCGTCCAAATATTAACGCCTGTTACCCATTCTGACTTTTCTTTGCTGTAAGTATAATTAGCTTCCGTAAAAGTGGCTGTTTGCGTTCCCTCAAACTCGTAAGTGGGAATAGCCGTATTGCGGTTAAAATAACTTACACTGTTTTTGATTTGAAAAGAACTGTTTTCATTAATTAAATGGTCAAAAACAAATTGTGTGGAATAGCGTTGTGTTTTGTTTTCTTCAAAATATTGATGCGTATTATCCCCTTTGCCCTTGATGTAAAGTATATCGCCGCCCAAACGGTTCTCTATGGTTGTATTGATGCCAAAATTCAGTTTCGTTTTATCATTGAAGTAAACAAATAATTTAGGGTTCAATACGAAGCGTTCAAACTTTGGAATGGCGGAAAAACCAATTTTTGCAGGGTCATAAGCTCCGTTTCTGTTGTGCGAAGCGAAAATAGTTGTTCCAATTTTATTGAATTTTTGCCCATAAAAACCATTAATGTCTAAACCTCTCCCTGATGTTCCGTTGATATGAAAGCGTAAATCTCTTTCATCAGTTGGCGTTTTGGAAATCAAGTTGACTAATCCTGCTATTGCTCCACCTCCGTAAAGTGTAGAAGTTGAGCCTTTGATAACTTCAACCTGCTTTAAATCAAGTGGCGGAATTTGTAATAAGCCCAAACCACTTGAAGCTCCCGAATAAATCGGAAAACCGTCTTTAAGGATTTGTGTATATCGTCCGTCAAGTCCCTGAATACGGATACTCGCATTGGCACTTGTGGGCGACGTAGTTTGTACGTGAATACCTGTACTTTCTGCCAAAAGCATACGAATATCTCCCGGTTTCATATTCCCTTTTTCTCCCAACTCCTCACTTCCAATAAACTCAATACGTGTAGGAATATTTTGTATGCTTCTTGTACTTCGGGTAGATGTAATTACAACACCCTCTAATTCCTCTGAATTTTCTTTGAGCAGAATTTCAATAACATTGGTATCCTTTAGTGGAAATTCTATTTTTTCAATAAACTCTTCAAAGCCTACGTAGCTAAAATGTATCTCCTGTATTCCATCAGGAATATTCGATAATATAATCTGTCCTTTTTCGTTCGAGGTTCCTCCAATTGAGGTGCCTTTTATAGATGTTGTTACACCAATCAAGGGTTCTTTTGTTTCACTGTTTTTTACAACAATGTTTAATGTATTTTGTGCATATACACAAAGGTTGAGTGCCATAAAAAATGACACAATGAGTATTTTTTTCATTGTAAAAATGATACTTAATGTATATAAATAAGCTATGACGATGCAAAGACATCGCTTTTTAATTAATTTGTGCTGAAAGCATTATACATTAAGCAAGTTGCGGGGGACGCCAAATGGAAAATGGAAAATCAGAAACAGGTGGGGTCAGCATATTTCCTAACTTCCGTTGCGGTTCTTTTACTGAATGGACAATAGAGAAATGAAAAGTAGTTAAAACAAATCCTGTACAGGTGTTGCAACTAAAAAAAGGCGAGCAACATCCCTTATTACAATCTTGGTCATCCTGTCCGTTTTGTCCTTGTTCGGTAGTATGCTTCTGCATACATTTATCCTCAATAAAAGTCGGTACTGCTGATAAAAGCAATACATAGGCGGCTAATATTAAAGATATAAACTTCACCATACAAAGTTAAATAAAAATTAATTGCGTTAGCTCACAAATCTTGTGGAGGTAGTTAAAGCGAATAGTTTTTTTATCGAGATTGTTCGGTTTTTACTTCAGGCTGCTGTTTTTCCTTTTTCTCACGGGAATAAACCCACAGTGACAACAGACCGAAAATAATCAGTGCGTAAGCTATCCATTTACCAACCCTTTCAATCAATTTAATGAAAACCGAACTTTCATAAGATGAGAAACCCTCTGCTCCCATAGGGCTGCGCCTGTAAAACTTCCTGCGGTTAATCCAGTAACGAAGTCCCAAGCCTGCAACCAAAAATATGATACCTATAACCAATGATGCGACCATAACAAAAACACTTTATTTCCACTGTTTGAATTTACGAAAAATATTTGTTTCAGCCTGTAAACGATGTGAATTAAATGCGAAAGAGGCTTACCCCAAAAGGCAAGCCTCTTTCATTGTTTATGGAAATAAAACCTTACTCAACACTGAAATAGATTACAAGGATAAGAAATTATTTCTTTTGAAATACACTGCCCGGCTGAAAATTAAAAACGGCTTACCAATCAGATAAGCCGTTTTTTTTTGAATTGAAATACTGCTCTTAATCGCTGCTGTTAAACTGAAAAGTTATCTGCTTTTCATTCCCGAAGCTGTCCGAAATCCAAACGTCAAAAGACTGTGAAACGGCAGACGTTGAAGTGTAGTACAGCCTGAACTGCTCCGTTGGTAATTGGTACAGGTCATTGGGCTGATACGGAGGTTCGTTGTAGTATTGCAATGTTCCCTGCCCGTCAAATTGAAAGTAACGGAGGAAATACTGCGTATTGCTGTAATTGCCTGTACGCTGTATGGTAATGCGTATTTCTACGGTCTGCCCGTTTGCAACATCTTTAGGCACTGGCATTACATTGACCTCGAAAGGAAAATTGTTTTGTATTTCGAGGTCATCATCTTTGCTGCAAGATACCAACGTAACCGAAGCTGTGAGGATTGTCAGGAATACATATAGTGGCAGTAGCCCCGTTCTGAATTTATTGAATATTGCTATCATCGTTTTTACGTTTTAAAAGTTAAACCTTAATCCCACACCTGCTGACGGTCGGAACTGTTGTAAATCCGTACCCCAAAGGATTTTTGTACGCCCTTGCAGGACTAATACAAAACGGTCGGACAGGTACGTTTCAAAAGTGAGGCGACCGCCTGCACCGTAGATAAAATTATCTTCGCTCAATATCTTCGCACCGTCGTACAACATTGTTTCGCCCCGGTTGATGGTTTCGTAACCGACCACACCTGTTACGGCGAAATTCAGCGTGATGTTCTTACGGGCATCGCCCAACAAAAAGAAGCTGTAACCGCCCTCTGCGGAATAGGTTTCCTGCGGTATGCGGAGGTCTTTATACCCGTGGTACTGGTGGGTATATTCCAACGCCCAAAGCTGATAGTTACCATTCTTACCGTTTACCGTCATTGCTGCGCTGATGTAGTAATCATTGCCAATCTTATCATCGGACAATACACCTGCACTTATTTCCAATCCTTTCTGCTTCGGCAGCATTCTTTGCGCCTGTGCAGCCGTGATGCCTATCAGGACAAACAGCACGGTATAGATATACTTTTTCATATTCTTGCTTTAAAGGGTTATTAAAATTTCAGGTGCATATCGTCAATCAAACGGGCTTTGATTAAATCGGAATTTTCGACGTGCAATGTTTGATGCCTGCCACCGTTTTTCTCGAAAATCTCAATCAGCAGTACCTTATCATCGGCAATGGTAAACTGGTCTAACAGGAACACATTTTGTTCGGTCGATTTTCCGGAAATACCGTCCAATGGCTTGTAAGTTCTCAAAGGAGTTAAAGGGCGTTCCTGGACTACGGTGCGTTTAGCTACCTTTTTATCCACTACTTTGAAATTGATGAAATCAATCTCGAAAGGAACATTGGCACGGTTTCTCAATTCAGTATGGAAATAGTATTTGCCGTTATGTATGTAAATCCCTTTTAGGATAAACTGAATGCCGAAACTCTTAGCACCGATATGCTTTACAATGCGTTTGTCTTTCTTGTAAATGGTTTCCAAAAGCAAGCCTGCCAGTGACGGCGAATTGTTGCCCAGTTCTTCAAAAAGCACATCGTTACCTTTGGCTTTATCCACCGCTTTTTGCATCGTGAGCAGGTCATAGCTCATTGCCTCCGGGTAGGAACTGTAATACACGTTGAAACTATAAAAACGTCCGTCATTCGTAATAACGGAAAAATTCGTTTCCGGCTCAAAGTCCCTTACAGATGCTTTTACACGCAACACGTTTTCCGCATCTTCGGCTTTCCCTGCAATAAGGTATTCGCTGCCCAAATCCACGTAACGAATGGCAGTCGGGAAAATCAGGTGCGAGGTTTTATCGTAGGTAACTTCCATACGGTACGGCTCTATCTTGCCCAATGCAAGTGGTGTTCTGATGCTGTCCTGTGCATTAGATTGTGCAGCAAAGCCGAGTATAAGGGCAATAGCCCAAAAGGTTTTTAAATGATTTTTCATTGTTTTATTTATTTGAGTTCAACATTATTTTTTAGATACAAGAAAGACCTGATAGCCTGCTTTGAGTGCAACCTTTGGCGTTCTTACTTTCTTAGCGAAATAGCTCGAAATACCTTGCACTGCACTTTTACTTAGGTCAGAAGTAATTTGCTGTCCAGGAGTAGAACTCATACTGAAGCTCGAACCTGTGGCATTGCCCATATTGGCTACAATGTCCGTAACCGCATTTCTTTCAGGCGAATACGGAACATATAAACCTTGCTGTCCGTCCAAATCATAAATAGTAATATCTACCGGGATGATATTGCCCTCCAGTTCTACCGAAGTAACTTTTAATTGTAACCTGCCATTCTGAAATTTGGCATTAGCCGTTACAATTGTTCCTTTGGGGATGGTACGTTGCGGGGTTTTGGCAGGCTCTAACAGGCGTAAACGCACACCCGTTTCGCCAACTACCGTTTGGGCTTCGTGTACACAGGCTTTGATACTGTTTTTAGGCTGTACCACCTCTTCAGTAGAACCTGCGGTATAGAACCCCCTGTTTTTTGTTTGGCTCCAATCGGCTGCAAAGGCACTGTCCGACGGTTCACGGTACAAGGCTGATACAATGTTCTTTCTTGTTGGTGTGAACGATACAAATTGCTCTTTTTGGTTAGCACCCGCAGCAGCAGGAGTTGCACCGATGGCAGGAGCAGCGTTTCCGGTATTGGCATTTTGGGGAAGATACTTTGCTGCCATTTCATAGGATTTCTCCATTAATTTGAGTTGGTCGTCAACGGTGGCCACAGGTGGCACATCTTTTTCCGACAACTTTGCTTTTAGTTCGTCCACTTGCTTACGCAATTCCATTGTTTCCGAATTGTTGTCCTGATAGAATGAACCCAGTGTGCTTTGTGCATTACGGTAACTATTCAATGCAGAATTTCCGTTTCGTCCCGATTTTCTGCCACCACCCCCAAAGCCGTTGCTTTCTTCGTCTTCTTCAGGTAAACTTTCTTCATTGTCAGCAGATGCAGTATCTTCAGTATTCCAATAATCAGAAAGCGTGGTCAGTGCATTGCGCTTTTCCTGCTCTTTGCGTTCGAGCATTTCCTGCTCATACGCCTTGCTTTTATCATCGGGCATCCCTGCTCCGGTAGCCTGCGGTACGGCATCGTTCAGCCCGATATTTTCGACCGCCTTTTTATCTTTCGACGGTTTAAATATGAGGTACATACAGCCGAGAAATACCACGCCCATCAAAAGGAATATGATTGGCTTTTTGAGCTTATCCTTATTGCTCTTTTTATTATCCGGCAGATTTGATGCTCCGTTTTGGTCTTCTCCCTCAACGAGAAAGCTGACCCTTTTTTCATTTTCTTTCATAAATCTGATTTTTTAAAATTGTTGATACACTATCCTGCAACCTTGCAGGATTTTTACTTTTAAGGACAGGGTTTTCGATATGCTCTATGACCATACCGTTACCGGACTTTGAGGTATCGTACATTACTTTGCCAATGACCGCTACGGTAAGCAGCAGGTAACCCACAAAGAAGTACAGCGTATATTGGTGCTGTTTGCGCAAGGGCAACGCCCGCCAACGTTCGTCCAACTTGTCAAAGTACCTGTCCATATTTGCTCTTAATTTTTTCATAGCCTTACTATTTCTGTGTTATAGCTTGAAACGCTTAGGACTTTTACCCGCCTGTTGTTTCGGCGCATCGTTGACCAGTGCGACCGCCTCCGTTAATTTGGGTGCGGACATTACGGACAGGTTTGCCAGTTCCGATTTTTTGAGTAATTGCCCAAAGCCGTCTTTCTTGGCTACCTCCATACGGCTCAATGAGAATTTGCCATTCAGGTACTTTACCCACATACTGCATTCTACACGGGGCTTGTCATCGCCCGACCATTGCAGGTAGCCTGTCAGCAGTAAGTCCTGCTTAGGCAAAGTATCTGCACCTTTTTGGCAGCTTTCGAGGTATTCGCTGATGCTGTCTTTCAGCTTTCCGGCATACGCACCCTGCGTATGGAAATACCCGTTATATCCTTTGTCGGTAAGGATTTTTGCGAACGTGCTTAAATCTGATAATGCTTCCATAAGATTGTTTTTTAGCGTTCGATGACCTCTATATCCTTATTTTCCACGACTGCAAATTTTTCAATATTGAAGCCCTGCGGATTATTGTCGGAACGAACGGAGTTGACGAGATAGCAGGAAGTAATCAGGTTTCGCCTGGTTACATTGCTTGACCGGATAATGAACTGTTTGGCATAGGTGCGCACTGCATACGGGTAGTTGTCGAAATTGCACACGACACTATCCACCTCGATGCGTTGCTGCACGTTCCCCGAAATGATACGGCTGTAATAGCCCTTTTCCGACAAGTCTTTGTAGTAATCAAA